>Ga0209816_1000746_pt1 | contig 25149 bp, 38 predicted proteins | sample CoawatmetaG01DNA_FD_187509 | JGI IMG/M metagenome (GOLD analysis project Ga0209816, IMG submission 187509) | Marine microbial communities from the West Antarctic Peninsula - Coastal water metaG017-DNA (SPAdes) (version 2) | ecosystem: Environmental > Aquatic > Marine > Coastal ...
ATGTTATGCAACTTCAGTTACAGATATCTGAACAAGGTATTATTGAAGATGCAAAGTTTAAAACATTTGGTTGCGGATCTGCAATTGCGTCTAGTTCACTAGTGACAACTCTTGTTAAAGGTAAGAAAATAGAAGAAGCAATAAATATTAAAAATATTGATATTGCAAAAGAATTAGAGCTACCGCCCCAAAAAATTCACTGTTCTGTACTAGCTGAAGATGCAATTAAAGCAGCAATTAAAAATTACTTAGACAAAAAAAACAATAAGGCCTAAGTGTAATAGTACATGGAAAAGCTCCAAGGAGCTGGGTTTGTTTTGACGACAGATATTAATATTGAAGATATTTTCAATTGAAGCAAATATTTATTAGATGATCACGGAGGCCACAATGAAAATTAGCAAGAGGCAGCTTAAGAAGGTTATTCAAGAAAACCTTAAAGATGAAAGTTTACTAATAGAACGAGACTTAGACTATCTTAATCCTTTAAAATATCTAAAATCAGGGAATAAAAAAGTAAAAGAATTTAAGGAAACAGTTTTTAAAATGTTGGAACCTTATTACAAGAATAATAAGATATCAAAATTTTTTGGAACGATAAACAGAGATATTGCGAAAGTTATAAAAAAGTTATATAACGATCCCCAATACAATTTTGTTGATAGAAATTTCTTACAAAATGAAGTCAGAAAATTTCACTATATGCGGGAGAGTTTACTTGAAAACTTTTTAAAAAATGCCAAGGCAAACAGGAAAGATGAGATATCGGCGGTTGGCTACTTAGATACTGATAATGTTCATTCATCTGTCGGCGGTAGAGGTGACGTAGTGGCTGTTGAATTAAAAGGTTACGTGACACTAGCTGCAAACACAAATATGTTATCAGGACACAGACCTACACCAGCAGAAAAAGAAACTTTTAAAAGCTCGGGAGTTTCTAAAGACTTTTACACAGATAAGAGCGGTATAGTTTCAAATCCAGCAACTTTAAAACAACACAAAAAAATGCTCTTTCAGTTAACAAATCATATAAATTTTGTCCTAGATAACATTATACTAGATAGAGAATCATTTGTGAGTTCTGAGCAAAGAGTATTAGGTACAGGTAGCGAAGTAGGCTCTATGCTTGACAAAACAAAAGACACAATACAGCGCGGTTTTAGCAGAACAATTTGGAATGAGTTTGTGCTAGATAATTGGGAGCCTATAGCAATAATCAAAGGAGGCTCTTTTAAAAACCTTCTGCTTTATAAAGAAGATGATCCTCGATATCAAAAAGCAAAGAATGTTATTGACGTCGCAAAGAAGTATAATCTAGAAATTTTAAATCCAATTGAGTATAGCTTAGAAGACGTATGGAGACATTCAACGGATGCAGATAGGTCTCTTGACGATTTAAATCTTACGAAAGATAAAGGAGACAAAGATTCGACCTGAATGGAATAGCATATGGAAAAGGTTCTCGCTTGATATAGCACAAAGATCGCCTGATCAAAAGTTCCAAGTAGGTGCTGTAATTGTAACCAATGATAACACACAGGTACTAGCATTAGGTTACAATGGTGATCATAGAGGTGGCCCAAACTTACGTGAATCTCTTGAGACAGGAAAGAGTGGTTTTATTCATGCAGAAGTTAATGCATTAATTAAATGTGATTTTAACAATCCTAAACCTAAAAAGATGTATTTAACACATGCTCCCTGTCCAGTGTGCGCAAAATGTATTGTTAATGCAGGTATAGCGGAAGTGCTTTATATAAAAGATTATGAACCAGACATGTCAGGAATTGACATTCTTCGCCAATGTAATGTATCTGTCACAAAATTAGTTGATAATTAAGTACTTCGTGAATAATTAGATTATACAGTGGAGTTTGTCTTGGATGAAAATTTAAAAAAAGGTGTGCAAAAGAAAAAAGGTAAGATTATTAACATGTTATCAAATCACTTATTAATAAGACACAAACCTACTAAATTAGAGTATACTATTCAAAAGGTATTGATTGATGGCAAAGAAGCTTCAATTGTTGCTTATAGGTACTATAGTAAGCCGGGCACAGGTAAAAAAGTTTTTATACAAATACCAATGTCTGACTTTAAACAATACGAACCGGTGTAAAAATGAAAAATTTATTTAACGGAAAAATTAAAAACGTCATACGTGATACTTTAAAAATTGATGAATCACTATCCGCGCAAGAAAAGAAGTTCACATTTAACTCTGATTTCTTAAGTAATGAAAACTTCCAAAACCATATTGAATTATATCAAGGTTACTTAGAAAATTTTAATAAAGTTAGCGCTAAACTGGATACAGTTGATCGCCAAAATGTTAATTGCAATCATTCAGAGTTTCGTTCTTTAAAGCTTGATGAAACATTTAACATGAACGGCGTCTTTCTACACGAATCTTACTTTGCAAATATAGGCGATATAAACTCAGAAATAAAAATGGACTCTCTTGCTTATATGCGTTTAGCAAGAGACTTTGGTTCTTTTGATGCCTGGCAGAAAGATTTTATTGCATGTGCATCAGCATCTCAATGTGGTTGGGCAATAACTTATTTAAATACATATACACAAACGTATATGAACGCAGTTGTTGATTTACATACAAACAATATACCGTTTGGTTCATATCCAATTATTGTTATGGATGCTTGGCAACATGCATATTATAGAGACTATTTAAAGGATGTAACAACATACACTCGGGCCATGATGAAATTACTACGCTGGCCAGTTATCGAAGAACGCATACAAAAAGCTGACAAGATTATTCAGGTACTAAGGAGTTAACGATGAATAAAAATTTATATGATCTATTACTTGAACAAGGAAAAGAAGATTTAGGCGATGCCCCAGAAGGTGGTGTACAATCATTTGACAATCCAAAGGCTAGAAAAGCAGATGATTCTGTTGATGATCAAATTGATTCTTTAATATTGATGTATGAATCTCGTGCGATTCGAGATGAGAATGATAGATTAAATGAATCTTTAAAAGGCGCATCACTTAAATATCTTTTTGAACAAGAAGGCGAAGATGAAGAACCGCCGGTGGAAGAAGAAGCAGAAGCTGCCTCTGAACCAACCGGATCAGAATCGATGACAGCTAATCCGGCTAAACAAGATGCAGTACCTGATTTAGACGTCGACAAATTTACAATTAAGATAGCAAGGTTGTTAATGAATCACCGACAATTATTAGATGTTGAAAACGCAATCATAAATAGAACAAAAAACTTCCTAGATGAAAATTATGGTGATTCTTTTGTTGTACGCTACTTAGATATCCTTGATGAGCAATTTGGTATTTCACCTAAAGAATTCGATGTCAGCTACAACGAAGATGTCCCTTTTGCAGTAGGCGCAAACCAAGCAGGAACTAGTTCCGGAGCATAACATGTCAAGCCAATATGATGTTTTAATAAAGAAGTCTGTTCATTTTAATTTAACAAAAGACAGCCACACAGCACTTAAGATGGCATGTGCTGCACGAGGCCTGTCAATGCAAGAAGTTATTGAGGCTTTTGCTAAAAGAATTGAAATCGAAGATAATAAAATTTTAAAATTTCTTGACGATGTTGTTGAATCAAAAAAGCACAAAGCAAAAAAGAGTTTTAGTAAATCAGATGTTGAAAGTATATTTAGTATGATAGAAGACAAAGATTAGAGGTCAATAATGAAAAAATTAAATCGATCCCAGGTAAGAAAGGTTATTCTTGCGGAATTAAAAGCACCGGTGGAAAAACTATCTGAAATGCAAGAGTTTGCAAAAAGCCCGTCTGGTAAGAAAGCTATGAAAACTGCTGAGTCAATTAAAAAAGCAGGCATGACAATGCATGAAATAGCACAAGATCAAACCGGTGACATGCGTAATACATTAGGGCGAGTATCAAAATTTGTTTATGAGCTAGGTAATGCACTTTCAGGTATGGATAGTTTACAAGAAAACGAGACAGTTTCTAGTAAGCTTCCTACTGTCCAAGAATTTAAAAGTGTACTAAAAGAACTACAAAAATTAGAAAAGATGTAAAGAGGACATTATGGGAATTGATGAAATTAAAAAAGCCGTAAGTAATTTACCTACTGAGAAAGTAGAAGCGCTAAAAAAAGAATTGTATCTTACTAGCAAAACTAAAGGTGCAATTGATGCGCTGCAGGAAAAAGTAATATCACGCAAGTTATTGGTTTTCGGAACTGCAACTGCTTTGTTAGTTTATGCAGGTCTAGATGCTGACACATGGGGCATGATCGCAATGATGTACATTGGCGGACAGTCTGCTGTTGATTTTGCAAAAATATGGAAGGGTTAAAATGAAAATAACAAGAAGACAAATAAGAAAATTAATGCTAGCAGAAGCGCTTAGTGAACAATCAAACACACCTGCCACAATGGAAGATTGGTGGTCTGGAGTAGAAAAAGATATCACTGCAGACTACAAGGAAGATGTAAGCGGTAGTCTTTCATCGTACACAGGCGCGAAAACTGTAAATATAAAATATGTATCGACAGGCACCCCAGACGCGTCAGATAATTATCCTGCTGACCATGAGTTTGAAATAACACCTAACGCATCAGAAAGTTCCCCACAAGGAAGTTTTAACGAAATGGTTAGCGAAAAGCTAGACCAACATTCTGAACAAGCCGGCGATGATTTTTGGGTAGCTATGGCAAACAAATACGGTGATTTTAATTTTGAATACAAACCAGCGAAACCAGACGCTTCAGCCGGCAGAAATCTTGATATGGATACCGGTAATACAGGAGTGAACGAAGTTAAAAGAATTAAAATAACAAAAAGGCAATTAAGAGAACTAGTCCTCGAGGCTTTTGGGCCGTATGTGGTGAAAACAGGCTCCGAAGAAGAATACCAGGCTGGTATCGAAGCCCAAGGCGAGCAATTTACGGGGGTTGACGATGGCAAAGAAGAATCTCCAAGTGGAAAATCATTGGTGAATCAATTTCTTGATAGCACCCTAATAGTGACAGGTTTGAACATCATGTTACCGTTTTATGAAGAAAGTCATGATATGTGGGCAGGTGGTAATACAGGTGATCTAGATTTTTCTGATTTAAATTTTGAAGAAAATGCAATACGTCAATTTGTGGAGGCGCTTATAGCTCATCCCGACTCACAATTAGAGCCTCAAGAGGAGTCTCAAGCGTTGGTAGATTTTGAGGAAGCATTAAAAGGTAATAGCGCAGAATTCTTTGCTCCTAAGTTTGATGAAGATGATGTTGATTATGATGGTGATTATAATCATGAGCCTAACCCGTATGATACCGTAGGTAATTTTGGCCCCGATATGTTTTCACGATAACGATAATAACACGTGGGCAACTTTCTGATACAAAGAAAACTATTAAATGATAGAAAAATTAATTCAAAGGAACCGGCATGAAAATTACACGTGGACAGCTTAAAGAAATAGTAAGTTCTGCATTAAATGAAAGCATACTATTATCTTTGTTAATTGGTTGCAAAAGTGAATGCAATCTATCATCAATTGCACCAGAATTAAAAAATCTAAAAATACCTGAATGTGTGACAGAAGAGGTCTATGACTTTAAAAACATCGATTGGGGATCCAAGTCTATGAAGATACCTCAGTTTACAGAATTAATTGAAAGCTTAGGTTACTCTATTGGCAACAGAAGAAGACAAGCTGTTTCATCAACAATTTCAGGTGTCGAATTATCGTATGATGATATTTCTGTAATAATTAAAAACGTACCATACAGATTAGTAATGTATTTAGAAGATAATAACACCATCTATGTCCCGTTTGATGGAAGTTTTGGTGATGACGAACTGTGTGATCTGGTCATATACTTTACTATTGAAGAAAATGAAAACGGCCAGGATATTGTACTTAAAAACAATTTATATACAGGTCCGGGACCTTATGACGTTGGTGGCAGCGCTGATCATGTTGGTCATGGCGTCAGTTTAGAAACAGCGAATCCACAATGCAACAAAAGTTTTAAAGCTGTGGTTGCAAATATTAATCCAAAGATTACGCCAGATGATGCAGGAATTTAAATGATACAAAAAATTAAAGAATACTGGCAATGGTTCCTAAGCATTGTCATAACAATATTGGGTGTTGGTGTTTTAGCCTCAAGAAAAAGAGAAAGTGAACAAATAATAAAAGTTGGTGACGGAGAGATTGAAAAGATCCGCGGTGAAAAGATTATTAAAGCGCAAGAAGACTTATATGAAAAACATAACAAAGAAAGGTCTGAGGCACAAAAAGAGTTCGCTAGCAAGAGCGCAAAAATTGACGAACAAAAAGAGGCTCGTCAAAAAGAATTAGAAAACAACCCAGAAAAACTTGATAAAATCTTAAAGGAGAAATACAAGTTAAAGGGGGAATAATGTTTTTATTAGCTTTAGTGGCCACGTTATGGGCAGCGGATATTGATTACGCAAATGTGAGTAAAGGCGATCCTGTACCTTTTACCGGTAAGCTATTAACGCATGATGCACTTGCCCAAATTATTGCAACACACGAAAAAGAAATATTACACGCAGATCTAGATAAAGAATTTGAACTGCAAAAAGTATCTGATGGGTTGGCTTTAAAATATGATCTATATGAAGCAAGATGTGAAGCAAATATAGAAATGTACCAACAAATGATAATATTGCGTGACGAAGAATTAGCAATTCAAGCCAGAAAAGATTGGATTCAGCGGCTTGCTTTTTTTGGTGGATTTGCATTAGGTACAGTGACAACAGTAGGAATTGTTTATTCAGTTAATCAAAATTAGTATCACCAAGATAATTAGTACATATTACACGAGGTCGCAATGAAAGTAGCAGTAAGTAAACGTGTTTTATTTAATTTATTAAAACATAGATTGAATGAAAATAGAATGCCCGGTGGGGATCATGGCGGAAGAATGATTCACCCTTTTAATGTACAGTCGCCAAACTCTGATCCTTTTGGTTATTATGAAGACGATGAAGATACACCAATAAAAGTATCAGATCATATGGCAGTACAATTATCAGTGCCTAAAATGCCTGTTGAAGATGAGAATTTTGTTCCAAACACGATATCTGAGCTTTCTAATTCAGCAATTTTGCTTTGCAAAGAAGTGCCGATTAAACAAATCGAATATTTTTATAGACAACTTCATATGCTTTTAGATCGTGCACTAGATCGAGACGATCAAAGAGGTCTAGATACACTTGACGAATCGTTTGACATATCTAAAGCTACAACAATTAATGACTTCAATATTATCGCTGAAGCTTCAAAAGTTCGCATTCGATCAAATCAACCTAAAAAGCTAGAGAGTATTCCTCCAGAGCTTGAACCTGAAGACATGTCAGGTTACGAAGAAGCACAAGATAAAGATGAGTATATGCGAGGTTACAATTTTGCTGCTGACTTTGAAGTTAAAGATAAATCTGAAAATGAATTGGAAGAACATGACAGTTATGTTAATGCACAGTCAGTTGATTTTAATTCCGGATACTCAGCAGGTGATGAAATTGCAACAGGTATTCTAAACAATATCGAAGACGACAGACCATTATTTCCTTCTCAACCCGGCGAAAAAAAGCTAGGATTAGGTAAACCTATTTTTGATAGTTTCCAACAGTTTTTAGCTCGAGGAGCAACTATTGATGTAGCAACAGGTATTATTGACACTTCTAAGTATGACAATGCTTCACCAGCTGAAAAAGCAGCAATGGACGCTAGCGCTAGCCTGCAGGAAGTATTTAAAGGTATTCACGACGAAGCAACAGCATTGATGATGGATCCGAAAATGGCAAGTGAATTTGGTGCGCTGATGATGCCAGTCACACAAGAATTTGGCTTAAGCAGTCAAGAAATACTAACACCACTAAATGTTGGTAGAATGTTCCAATACATTAATAAGATGAAGAATCAAACAAGAAAACTTGAAAAGATTCAAGAAGTTCAAATGAAGATATTTGTAATTGTAAGTGAGGCATTAGGAAAAGTAATTAGGAAAAAGCCTAGGCTTCGCAAAAACTTACAAAAGTATGCGGCCGAAGCTGGTAAAACTTTTAATGAATTTGTTATGCAACTAAAAAAAGATATTTCTGGTTCATATACAAGTTATGGTGGGACTAGTAGATTTTCCGGTCAAGGGGATTCTGCAGTAATTAAGAACGTTATTGACAAACTATTTGCTGCTTTTATTAAATCACTGCAGCTACCAGGTACAAAAAACAAATTTAAAGATAGAACACATTTCTATAATAACGTTGACTTACTTAGTCATGAACAGATACTTGACGGCTTTAGTGCTACTGTTATGAGTACTCTTGTAGATAAAACAAATCCAGGGTTATTTATAATCCGTGATGCTGATATAATTATAAGTCTAGATGAATCAGAGCTGATGGGCGAAATTGAAACGTTTATTACAGCCCAATTCCAGTTTGCGGAAGAAGCACAAAGAGTTGTGGAACCGGAAACAGAAGATATTGATATATCAGATGAAGACATGGATGATATCGATGAAGTTCAATCTGAAGAGTACATGAATGCATTAGAACAATTTGCAGCTCGACATGCTAGAGGAAGACAAGTTGATTTCCAAGATCTAGCACCTTACTTTGGATATGGCGGTTCTGCAGGAATGCGTCAATATTTTTTAAAAGATATCCAACCTAAAATACAAATGATGACATTCACAGATGAGTCGGGTGATCCATCAAATATTGGTTCCTTGATGGACTTTAATGCACAGATGTTAGTTGATCAGATGTTAGTTGTGATCAACAATACTTTAATTCCAAAATATAAAAAATTAGTTTCTACAAATAAAATTAAGCAACAAAAGGTTAACAATAAAAACAAAGTCCAAGATGTAGGTACCAAAGAAATACTTGGTGCACTTGAAGAACAAATCTTACCGGTACTTGAAACGCTACAACAGCTCTTCAATCAAGGTGATAAATACACAGATATTGCTGCTAGCAAAGATCATCCAGCACATGAATTACTTAATTTAGTAGGCGGTTATGTATTTAGAGAAGTCAACATGGGCCCAATCACCGGTGTATATAATACAATGAGAAAAGATCTTAACGATTCAATTGCTGATGCTATTATCTCAAGAATAGGTAAAGATAAAGTTAGTCGTAACGCAATCATTGAAAAAGGAGGTATCGCTGAGTACTTTACCGGTCTTAAGACAACGCCTGATTATGCTGCACCTCCCGCTAGCAAGAAAGGTAAAATTGTTAAAAAGCTAGTGGACATTGGATTGACACCTGATGTATTCGCCGAGGTACTAGTCGATGCAAATGAGAGTTGGCAGGATGGCATTCTAGATAAAGTACAAGACTTCGATGGTGCAATATATAGAGATGCGATTGAAGATGCTACAGACGAACTTATTGATAATCCAAAGAACTTGGAAAAAGCAATATTATCTGCAATCAAAGCAACAAAGCAAGAAGAGATATTTCAAAAACTAGAAAAAAAGGCAAGATGAAATGAGTAGATTACTGGAAAATATAATTAATAATCGCAATCACCAGAAACTGCAAGAGTTTGATATGAGTAAGTCTAGTGCAGCGATGGCAAGGTATTTAGGTCAAGGTTTTCCATCCAATACAGAAAACAACTCGCCAATTAAACCTGAAAAACCGTCATGGAATCAAATACAAATTGAAGATAAGTTATGTTTACAGAAAAAATATGAGTTGGATACATCTAAATTTTTATTATACTTTGTTAACGAGCTGATTCAGCTGTCAGAAGAGATGCAGCATCACCCGGAAATATTAATTAATCACACCACAGTAACAGTAACCTTATACACGCGTGATTTAAATGACATAACTGAAATAGATTTAAACATGTCTAAAAAGATTGATGAAGTTATTGAAGATATTAACGTAATAAAGTTTAGAGGTTAGCAATATGTCATTTTTTGTAAGTGATAGTCTAAAAAACATAGTAACAGAAGAAGATCTAGTTGGTGCTAGTCCAATTAAAATCAATGATGTTGTTGAAAAGTTAATGCTACAATGTCATACAGATCATATTGAAAACTTTAAATTGGAAGTAATTAAAATTGAGCTAAACCAAGACCACAACAGTATGTTAGTGATTACAAGCAAGGAATGCTTGCCCCAAATATTCCACGCAAACAACCTAGACGTCGAGTACTCAATCATATTAAATGAAATTTCGCTTATGCAAGATAAGGGAGTATTTAAACTAAATACGTTAGAAATTAATAATGAAGATAATTACGTCACGTGTCAAATAGTTATTAATAAATAGAGGAAACATATGTTTAAAATTAATTCAGAGAAAGAATTACTTAATCTTTTAAAAATTGTAGCAGAAGAAGCAGTAATTAAATCAAAAAAAATGTTAAACGAAAGTACAGACATCGCGCAAGAACGTTATATAAATAGTTTAAATAGCAGCGAAAACTTATACAACGTTAAGCTAAGCGAGCAAGAAGAACCAGAAGAAGAACCAGCTAGCGACGACATAGAATCAGAGGAAGAAGAACCAGAAGAAGTGCAGGAAAAAGAAGTCTTAGATCCTGAAGACTTTGGTGTATCTTTTGATAGTGTAATTAAAGACATCAACACACTTAGATCGGGTAGATCAACTAAAGATAAAGAAATTAAAGGCGAGCTTCTAGGTTATTATGAAAAATTAGATGAAGGTGAAAGAAAGATCTTACATCTCTTCTTAAGAGAATTATCAAAAATCTTGCAAGGTGCACTTGATGCTAATGATGCTATCGATCCAAGTGGGCCTCCGTTTAATGCAGAAATTACGTTTGGCAATAAAGAAAGTGAAAGTGAAAAAGCTTCGAGTAGGGAATCAGAAAAAAGTGATACATCTGCTAGCACTGCTAGCACGAATGATGAGCGCACTGAAGATTCGAGGCCACCAATTAAAGTTAATGAAAGTCAAAATTTAAATGAAATACGAAAAAAGATAAGTAGATTAATGAAAAGGTATTAGAATGAATATATCAAAAAAACAGTTAGCAATAATCATCGAATCATATCTTCAAGAAGATATGATAAGCGAATCCCTAACAGCAATAGATGATACCGGATATGAAGTGTCAAGATGTGATTTTCAATTCGATCCTGAGTTTTTAAATATGTTGACTTTCATAAAAACCGGTGAAAGACCAGGTGGGTATACTGGTTCAGATACAGGCAAACCCGACATGTTCAATCCTTTGTTTTTAAAAATGTTAACCAATGATGCCTTACCGTTTATGAATCTTATGGTTGCGCCTGTTTTTGGAATTAAAGCAAAATGCAACCTCATGAGAAAAATGCAAAACCTCTTTAACGAAATGTATAGGGAATTTACATCAGGCTTCGCATATGATTCTGGGGCAAAAGAAAGAAAAGAAAAGGGAGTTTTGCTTGATAGGGAGTTAGACGCTAAACAGCAAGTGATATACGACGAATTTTTTAAAAATATGCCGTCTGCGTTACGAGGCGCCCGGTTGCAGCTTAATAAGGAAAGAAAAGGTAACACTGGCATTGTTGATAGTCCACCGGGTAATTTGAGTAGAGCAGAAGCTATGTATGCTAGCTTTATTTTAGGTGATCTAAGTAAGGCCAAAGAAAGAGGTCCAAGTAACGTAGTCAATGCATTTCGTCGCGCAAAAAAAGCTAATACTGTCAAAAGTTTATTAGCACTTGCTGCAAAAGGTCGCAGCATTCCAGGTTATGATGACAATGATATTAAAAGATTGATCCAGATATCTTTAAATTTCTTTAAAAATGAAAATGAGGCAATGACTTATACGCACACAAATATTATTAAGTTATTTGACAAGCTTAAGTCACTAGGTATTATACAAGCCTAACAATCTTATTATTATAATTATTAATAACAAAAAGGAGAAGAAAATGTCTGTATCTAATTGGATTCCAGAAATTATGTACGAAGAAACTGATGACGGAATATCAAGCAACATACCGTTTATAATGGTACCGAAAAATGAAGTAATGCCAAAAGTAGTATTTATTTTTGAGAGTAGAGAGACAGGTGAATTCGAACCTAACGAAGAAGGCGACCCCGTGCCTATTATGGAAATGGACTTGCATCAATATGCTGATATGGATACGCTTAAGAAAGGGTTAAGTTCTGAATCATATGACGTAGTTCGCAAAGTTTTAGGATTACAGCCATTACTTCAAGCAGTTATTAAAGGTAAAAAAATTACCAACAATATTAGAAAAAATTTATCATCTAATTAAATATTTAAGATATTACACTTGAATGATGATATTTAAATACTGTGGAGGACACTATTATGCGTATTAACTTTGATAGATTAAGTAAACTGGCGGGACTTCCTGCAGATTCAAACAAGAAAGACCTTAATGAAGGCGCTGGTAACTATTACGAGGCTGATGATAATGATCAAGCTGAAGGGAATGTACCTGACATGAATGAATTGATGGCAGAAGAAGAAGCAGAAGAAGAAGGCATGACCATGGAAATGGAAATGCAAATGGAAGAAGATGAGCCACAGGACGAGATGATGGACGAGATGATGGACGAGATGATTGAGATCGATGAAGTTATGTTGGTTCAAGAATTAAGACGAGCAAAAGGTATCATGCAAGAAAGTAAGCGGCGACGACTAAGTGAGACACGTAAGCGTCAGATTTTTGACAAGCAACTTAAGCAAGTAATCGACGAAGAAGTAGCAAACGTTATGGACGAAATGAATTTAAGTGCCGGCTGGGTATACGGTGACAACAAGCCTAAGAGAAGTCGAAAAGGTTATACTAATCAAGGATCAATGCTTCCTGGTTTAGGTTTTAAAAGATAATTTAAATACTTCCACATATTATTATAAATCTGATCAACACGATATAATATATTTCTGTTAAGGGAGTATATATGAATTATCGTGTTGGTCAGATTTTATTTTTAATTGCGGACGCAAGTAAAGTCGTCCCCATTCAAGTTATCGAAGAAGTAATTAGAACTACACTTAAAGGCAAGGAAAAAACTTATATAGTTAAATTTCCTGATAAGAAAGAAACTACAGCAGATATTAAAAAAATTAAAGGTCAACTTTTTAATTCACGTGAAGAAGTTAAAAACTTTATGTTTAGTAATGCAAAGAGTGCAATTGAACAAATGGTACTACACGCTGAAGAAATGTCCATTAATGTTTTTAATAGTCATCCAGCAGATATTCAAATTGAAACTAGCCAGCTAGTGCCTCCTGAAGAAGATAAAAAAGTGCAACCTAGTGAAGATGATGGTATAATAAGGGTAGATCTTGGCAATGGAAAATTTGGCAAAATCGATTCAAAAATACTTGCTAACACAGAGGCACCCCAGTGAACGTATTATTATTAGATGCATATAATCTTATTTATAGGGCAAGAAGTGGATATATGAAAGGTGATTATCCAGTCGTCTATAATTTCTTTAGAGGCGTTAGGCCTTTAGTAGAAAAATTTAAACCTAAAAAAGTTTATTTTGTGTTGGAAGGAAACCCTCAGTTTAGAATACAATTAAACGAGTCATATAAAGCAAATCGTTCTAATAATGATCGACACTTTCATGAACAAAAAGCGCAAATTATTAGCATAGTAAAAGAGTGTTTTCCTTTCGTTACGATTCGTCACCCTAACTTAGAGTGTGATGATGCTATAGCGACCATGACAAAAATACATTGTGAACAAGGCGACGACTGCACAATTATCTCATCTGACTCTGACTTTTACCAGTTACTAAATACTTTTGATAACTGTGCAATCTACAATCCAATTCGGAAAAAGCTAATTGAAAAACCTGACTATGACTATGTCACATGGAAGGCATTACGAGGCGACCCTACTGACAATATTAGTGGGATCCCAGGTTGTGGGGATAAAACTGCAGATAAACTGGTACGTTCTCCAGGATTGCTTTCTGAGTACTTTAAAAAAGACCCTATTAGACAACAAATATTTGAACGTAATGTTAATCTAATACGCTTGGTTGACTTCTCTGATAATCTTTCTGATATGGAGCGTCATGATGGCGCTGCAGATTTTGAGCAGTTATATGATATTCTAGACGATATGGATTTTCAATCAATGATTAAAGAAAAAACGTGGAATAAATATGTCAACACATTCAAGGAGTTATTGTAATGTTTTTAAATGATAATGTACAACAGGCGCTGCGCCAAATGAATAAAATAGAGGTTAATGAAGTCTTAAAAAAGGAGGGAGATTTGTTTATAGCGGTTAACGTCGTAACCCAACAACGTAGAATTATACAAATCGACCAATCCATGGTAGAAAGCTTAATAAAAGGACAAAGGCCACCCGGTTCAGGTGCCGGCCTATTAAAAGGGTAAAGATGGAAATCAAACGTGAAATATATTCTGGTCAAGAATTAGATTCTAAATTGCAAAAAGGTATTAATAAATTATCTGGTGCTGTTAAAGTAACAATGGGCCCTAAGGGTAAGCTAGTATTGATACATAGGCCTGGGTTACATCCTATCGTTACAAAAGACGGAGTAACTGTAGCACAAGCTATTAATCTAGTTGATGAGGTAGAAAATTTAGGTGCACAAATTATTAAAGAATCAGCTAGTAGGACTGCTGAGGAAGCTGGTGATGGCACAACAACAGCAACTGTCTTGGCACAATACATCTTCAATGCTGGTTTAAAATATAAAATTGCGGGATTTGATGTACTTCGTCTCAAAACTGGAATTGAATTGGCAAAGAAAAGTATTATTAAACATATAAGTGATACAGCTATTGACGTAAAAGACAGTGAAGATCTTTTGAAAGTAGCCACAATATCTGCAAATGGAGAAAAAGAAGTTGCTAAGTTGATTGTTGATGCAATTGATGCAGCAGGACCGGATGGTCACGTCATTGTTGAAGAAGCAAAAGGATTTAGTAGCTCCTTACAAATTGTTGATGGTTTTCAAATGGAACGAGGTTTCCTATCTCCTTATTTTGTAACAGATAAAAATAAAATGACTGCCGAGTTTTCAAAACCACTCATCCTAATGGCAGACAGAAGCTTTAATTCTGTTCGAGAGCTCATGAAACCATTAGAAGTTGCGCTTGAAATGGGTCGACCAATAATAGTTATTGCTAACGACATAGAAGGGGATGCCCTGCAAGGATTGGTCTTAAATAGAGTTAAAGGCTCTTTGCGTGTTGCTGCTATTAAATCACCTGGTTTCGGAGGCGCAAGACATGATTTATTGCTTGACCTCGAGTCTATTGTTGGCGGCAAGGTTTTAGACAGTTCTTTTGATATGACTTCTTTTGCACCGGAAATGTTTGGTACATGTAAAAAAATGATCATTCAAAAGAACAAGACATTGGTTATTAAAGAAGAAGAACGCTCTGATGCAACACAAGGTCGAATGGATACGATTAAAAATAGACTAAGCTACCCGGGATTAAGCGATAATGAGCGTGAATTACTAAGATACAGAATTCAACAATTATCTGGTGGTATTGCTATATTAAGAGTGGGTGCTGCAACTGAGTCAGAACTTATTGAACGCTATGATAGAGTTGATGATGCGTTACATGCAACGCGCGCTGCGCTCGAAGAAGGCGTCTTACCTGGTGGTGGGATGGCATTATTCCAAGCTGCCACAATTCATGAAAATTTAATAAATAAAAAAGAAACACAAGGCAAAATAGATAAAGAAGTACTGGCTGGCCATGACCTTTTAATTAATGCATGCAAAGAGCCATTTAAACAAATTTTAAATAATGCTGGATTATCTCATCACAATATTTTATCAAACATACAAAAAGAATCAAGAAGCAACCCTAATGTAGGTTACGACGTTAGAAATAAAAAGTTTGGTGATATGTTTATGTTAGGTGTAATCGATCCGGCAAAAGTTTCACGATGCGCATTAGAAAATGCTGTATCCGCTGCGACCATGTTATTATTAGCTGATTGTTCATTAATTGAAGTACCTTCTAATCAAAATGATTAATTATTTAATAATTAATATTGTCTTGGAGCAATATTATGTCAAATGCAACTAATTATAAATTAAAAAGAAAGATTGTAACAGCAGTTGTTACGCTGAAAATTGAAAATGAGGTTCATGTCCCTGATTTAATGACCAGAATTCGAATTCTACCTGGAGTAGCAGTTGTTGGTCAGAAAGATAAAGTGGCTAGATTTTCCGACGGAGATGGCTTATTACCTTTAAGCATAAAATATTTACCTCAGTCCGATGAAATATATGAAAGCTTAAAACGCATGTCTAATCTAGTTAAAAAGCTACCAGGCGTAAAGACTGTTGCTGTTCAAACATTTAATAAAAGAAATATTACAATGAAAGGCAAAAAATTAATTTTTTAATTTTATATAAAAAAGTGTAAATCACAAAATTTGTGATTAATATTAAAGGTGCATGCTTAATAAACAGGCTAGCAACATAAACCTGTGATCTTAGACTTTCTTATATGCTTTTTGCATTTGGTGTAACCAGTGCAGAACTATAGTATAATAATAACACAAACAAACTAAACATTAAAAATTAAACATTGGAGAATAAAAATATGCAAACATCGTCAACGCTAGAAATGTATTTTAGAAGCATAAAGCGCAATACAAAGCTATTAACAAGAGAACAAGAGGTAGAGTTAGCAAAAAGAATTGAGGCGGGTGATATGCGAGCCAGGCGTATCATGATCGAGTCTAATCTTCGTCTTGCGATATCTATTGCTAAAAAATACGCTAAGTATGGTGGCAGTCTTGAAGATTTAATACAAGAAAGCAATATTGGTCTTATTAAAGCAGTTGAAAAATTTGATTGGCGTAAAGGTTTTAAGTTTTCAACGTATGCATGCTGGTGGATTAAACAAGCTGTTACACGTAGTCTAACCTCTAACAGCACACTTTTAAAAGTACCTTCACATACACTTGCTAATTCTAGAAAGATTTGGGCATTGCGTCAAGAGTACCAAGAACAGTTCGGCCATGAACCGTCTATGGATGAAATTTGCGAAGCACTAGGCTTAACTGAAAAACATGTGCAAAATGCACTCGAGGCAGTAAAGTCAAAAAGTGTTGCGTCTATTGACCAAAAAATTGGTGATGAAGGTAACAGGACGTTAGGTGACGTTATTCCAGATAATAACTCACAAAGCATTGAACAGATCTTGGATAATCAATTAATTAGAGCAAGAATTGTAAAAGCACTTTCCTCTCTAACAAAACGTGAAGAACTAGTTCTTAGAATGCGATTTGGCTTATCAGAAGTTAGTGAAAACGACGAAAATATTTACGAAATAGAATTAGCACAATAAAATATAAAAGGAGTTTATTATGGCAATGCCTAAAGGTTTTAAAAGCGAAAATGGTTACGGAACGTCTAAGTTGTTTGATGGTATGACATATCATGAAATAGCAGATAACATGAAAGAATCAGGCTATAAAATGAATCATTCGACAGCAAGAAATGTATTTGTAAATGCATTAATTAAAGTCGCTGATGAGATTGTTGATTTGTATGATTTAGACATGTCTGACAAAGAATTAAAAAAGTTAGCTATTAATCCAGATTTCCAAGATTCTGTTCGAGGTTTTATGAGTGGGGTACCAAGTGACAGACCCGAATGAGTCATTGTTACTTGACCTAAATTTTAGGACTTCTTTGCTGGAGAGCTTGGATTGGGATGAAATTCAATTCAACTCTCTTTTACAGTATTTGCAAGATAATTTAGACTTTACAATACAGGCGCCTGATGAATTACTAACAAACATTAAAGTCAAATATGGAAGTTCAGCTTTTAATATTATTAAAAAAATGTTTACGGAAGAATATATAATGAATGGGTTATATAAGATTGAGGGTGACTATGAGCATTAAATTAGAATATGTTTTACGAAGAAACAAAAGCGACTTAAGAACGTTTATTAAGAAAAATAAATTAACTTCATATTTAATTTTATTAGAATATTGTGTGACACGAAGATTTATTCCTTGCACAGAAGAAGATTATAATCAAATTGTCAAAGTTGAATTGGAAATTAAAAATGAGCCAGCAGTTAATAGGAAAGCTAGTAAAACACAAAAACCAAAAAAACGTAGGAATAGTCGTAAAAAGAAATCCGACACATCCAAGCTATCTAACAGTACTGACAAAAGGTAAATTAGAAGAATGGCATATTTTATCTGTTGTAACAGATAATTAGTGTATATTGACTAAAAATAGGAGTTTATTATGTCGTTAAATCATCCCAAATCCGGACCAAACAATGTTGGTATGTATCAAATGAGTGGTATACCATTTGTCACGTCCTCAGTAGCCAGTGAAGTACCAGGTCCGGACGCGGATTCTGTATCAAAACCTGTTAAAGTATCATTTCCCTATGTTACAAAATTTATAACTATTAGAAATACCGGTATTAATGAGTTGAGAGTAGGCTTTTCAGCAGACGGTGTTGTTGCACCAGGTGAAAGACGTGCGTCAATTGATGTGGATAAACCTGCAAATGAAGGAAGAAATTATTTTTTAATACCTGCGTCTGGTTCTTCGACGACTGCTGTGTCATCAACTCCTAATTCTGAAACAATTCAGACTTTTGAAGTTCGTTGTAGAGAAATACATTTTTTATCAAATGCTGGTGCAGATAATTCTCCGGGAGCAGGAGAAGCTACTAGTTTTTCTCTTTTCGCTGGGTTAACCGGTATCTTATCAACTGATTTTCCTGTTCTAACAGCAAGTAACGGATTTGTCGGTATTGGTTAAGTGATCGAATATGAAAAAGGCGATCTGATTGTAGTACGAGGTAGAGCTTTGTCAAACAACGCCAATGCTTTTTCGATTGGTGTAGTGTTATCAAATAGTAAAAAACATAATTCACTAGGAAATCCAAAAGAATTAATTTGGGCAAAAGTGTATAGAGTGTTAACACAGAGTAGAATAATAGAAATAACTTATTATGATATCAAGGGAAAAATTTAATGGATGATCTAAGAAAACTAATTGATGGTGAAAAAATTATTTGTGTATCTGGTGGCTTCGATCCAATACACATCGGGCATGTTCGAATGATTCAAGACGCATCAAAATTAGGAAGTGTTATTGTCATTGCTAATTCAGATAAATGGCTAATAAGAAAAAAAGGTTATGCTTTTATGCCTTATGAAGAAAGGCAAGAGATACTTTATTCAATCAAGGGTGTTATCGACGTTGTTGAAGCGGAAGATGATGATGGTACTGTTTGTCAAACTTTAAAACACATAAAACCCCACATCTTTGCAAATGGTGGCGACCGAGGTAATAGAAATACACCTGAGATGGACGTTTGTGAAAAGTTAGGTATTCAAATGGTTTGGGGCGCAGGCGGCAACGACAAGCCCCAATCATCTTCATGGTTGATAAATGCTGTAAAAAACTTCTGCAAGGAGTAATCAACATGAAAAATATCGTTTTATTTGATATGGATGGTACACTTACGCCGGCCAGGAAAGCGATGGAACGTTCTGTACTTACTGCACTTAAAAGTCTTCATAGTCATGGATATGAAATCGGAATTGTCACAGGTTCCGATATGAATTACATTAAAGAACAGTGTAGTATTATGTTTGAAGATTTTAACTTTGATCATAATCAGTTGTATTACTTTCCATGCAATGGAACTAAATACATACGTTACGAGGCTAACTTAGAAAAAATAATATACAACAAGTCTATGGCACAAGAGCTTGGCGAAGCAAAGTATAAAGAAATTATATATCGTCTAGTTGAAAATCAATTACGTATTAAACATAAACTTTATGGTAAGAATATTCCACTTACTGGCAATTTTATTGATTGTCGTGGCCCTATGATAAACTGGTGCCCTATTGGTAGAAATGCTAATCATAATGACCGGTCAAGGTGGAAAGTACTAGATAACAAATACAAAATTAGAGATTCTTTATTAGAGACTTATTTTAGTGCACCGATATACGAAGACGTTGAAGTTAAGCTTGGAGGCTCAACATCTTTTGACATCTATCCCAATGGATGGGACAAATCCTTTGTTTTGAGAAGTTTTAATCAGGAAGATAATATTTGGTTTATTGGTGACAGATGTCAAAAGAACGGTAACGACAAAGAACTTTATGACGCTATAAAAGAAAGAGATCCTGAAAAAAGCTTTGAAACAAAAAACCCCAAACAAACAATTGCAATTATCAACACTTTGCTAGGAAGGTAAAAATGAATATGTTCGTATTAGACGAGCAGCCACAAAAAGCCGCTGAATATCACTGTAATAAACACGTAGTAAAGATGATTCTAGAGGCAGGTCAAATGGGGTGCGCTGCGCACTGGATGAGCTGGCTTGATAAGTTTGGCAAAACGCGATTAGACTTTAAGCTGATGCGAGACGCAAAAGAATATTTAAAGGTTAACGTACCTCAAGATGAGCAGCCACCTTGGGGACTGACACATGTCAATCATCCTTGTACTATCTGGACTAGACAGTCGTTAGAAAATTATAACTGGCATATGGAGTTAATGTCATGTTTATTAAGTGAGTATACAAAAAGGTATGACAAGATTCACAAGTCTACTGTGGTTTATCGTTGGCTAGTTAAGAATAGTCCTGTCAGCTTCCCTGTGAAAGGTAGAACCCCATTTCCTATTTGTATGAAAGATGAATATAAAGTTGACAATGATCCTATACGAAGTTATAGAAAGTATTATATTAAAGATAAGGTCAGATTTGCTAAGTGGGAACCTCGCTCAGTAACACCTGGTTGGTTCACTACAGGGGTAAACAATGGAAAAAATAAAAGTACAAAAATTAGTTGAATTAAGAGCAATATTAATTAAAGACTTCCAAAGAAGAAAAGACTGGCGAAATAACAAAAATGCAATCATGAGAGAAATCGATCATGTTGAATTACTTGATATCACAATTAAAAAAATTGATGATATATTGGTAGGTGATGTTACATTTTCATAAAAAGTAAATTATCGCCTATATTTAAAGTATAGGGGGTAACTTATGTTTTATATTCTATTTGCATTATCTTTGTTTTCATGCAATGAGTACAGTGTTACAAAGGTTGAACAGGCAGAACCAGAGTTAGTTGTTTATCCTAACTTTATTGATTTTGGTCATTTGCATGCAGGTTTCGAGTCCGGTCAGGTGACTTTTGCTGTTATGAATGCCGGCAATAAAGTAATGACAATTGATAAACCATATTTTGCCGTAGAAGACTCTAGGATTAATCTAGATGAAGGTTTAGAATCAAACTATATAATCCAACCAGGCGAATTAGTAGAGTTTAACGTTTATTATTCTCCAGTTTCATATGAAACAAATGAAGCAACTATAACCTTAATCTCTGATGATGCTGATGAAACATATTACAATATTCCTGTTTTAGGTTTTGGGGACGCTCCTGTCATAACAGCCTTTCCTGACGAGTTTGATTACGGGCAAATAAGCATTGGTTGCGACAATGAAGAAAGAATTACAATAAGAAACGATGGTAATTTACCTTTAACTATATTAGCTTTGTCGCAAATGGTTACCCATCCTGCTGATATATTCATGGAATTAGGCAGTTTACCTCCGCCTCCTTGGGAATTAATACCTACACAGGAGATTGATTTTCTTGTATCTTACATACCTAATGATATCAACTATGATGAAAGTATTATTCGAATTGAATCGAATGATCCGGATGATCCGATCGTTGAGGTTGTGCAATACGGTGATGGTAATGTGGAGCATTGGATTACACAATCACATGTACAAGAGGACATATCATACCTTGACGTGATCTTCGTTATTGACAATTCTGGTTCGATGAATCTATTTCAACAAGAATTAGAAAGTCAGGTAGGCGGTTTTATGAATGTATTTGTTGCATCAGGTGCTGATTATCATCTCGGTGTTATAACTACGGACGAAGCTAGCCTCATAGAGTACAATGGCATTAAGTGGATAGATAATAGCTATTCAACCCCTGTTGTATGGTTACAAACAGTCATCGACGGGATTGGAATTCGTGGCAGTGGAATGGAGAAAGGCATTGAAATGGTTAAAGATGCACTAGATGGCGGTGACGCTGATCCTAGAGGTGTTTTTTTAAGGGAAAGTGCTTCGTTGGTCATTATTTATGTTTCTGATGAAGCTGATCATTCTATCGGTGGCTGGAATTCTTATACTTCGTTTTTTGACAGCATCAAATCAACGCCAAGTTTGATGAAACATTTTGCTGTTATTGGTGATTATCCAGCTGGATGTGTAGCGGTAACAGCTTACGGTTCAAGAAACATTGCTTTTGGTGAGGGTTATTATGATATGACCCAGCGATATAGTGGTGGATGGTACTCAATATGTGCTCCAGACTGGGGTCAACAAATTCAAAGTCTGGCTAATGCGGTAACAACACGAAAAACATTTAGATTAGATGAACCGGATCCGATCGAAAATACAATTACAGTAACAGTCAATGGTCAGGTGACATTAGCATGGGCTTACGATAATAATGAAAATTCAGTGGTATTCCATGATGATTCTATACCTTTAGCTAATCAAACAATTGTAATTGAATATGCAGTGTGGGGTTGCGGTGGTGAGTAAGAATGTTAAACTGTTTCTTACTTTAATCTTTGGTTTTTTTTTAGGGCTAGTAATTAAAAGAGTTTATGAAGAAAATATTTTTCATGCTTGGACTTGGCCGCGACCGCCTGTTGTTTTAAATTGTTATGGTAGTCCTTTACCTGAGGAGGTTGTTGTTAGAGCGATTGGATATTGGACTGTTCGAGGCTTTCCTATTGCAATGTATGAAATGAATCCGTCAAAGGAGGCTTGTGATAATGAGCACTTGGAAGGTTTTATTATAATAAGAAGAGATGCACACTTAAATAATATAAATGTTTTAGGGCAAACTGCAAGACGTACACAGTTAAGTTGGATGAGAAGTGCTGTTATTAAATTACGGCCAGGTTCTTACAATCTAGATCTATTATTAGAACACGAGTTAGGGCATGCACTAGGTTTAGGCCACGTAGAAGTTAAAGGTCATATTATGCATCCAATGTACATGCAGATCGGTAGTAGGTTTTGGTTTCCTGAATAGTTATGAGCAAGGCCTTAATTTAATAATTGGCGTAAAGTAAATGGTTTCTGTGCCCATATTTTTAATTTTTGCCATTCTTACCTCAGTTTAGTTTCTTAAACATAATTATAGACAAAGGAGTAACAGTATATGGCAAAATATATAATTGACCCAACACACAGCGATATCTCATTCAAGGTAAAACATATGATGATAACGTCTGTTAATGGAAACTTCAATAACTATGAAGCAACAATAACATCAGAAAAAGAAGACTTTAGCGATGCTACATTTGATTGCGAAATTGATGTTGCTAGCCTCTATACAGGTATTGGAGAAAGAGATCGCCACTTAATATCAGAAGAATTTTTTAATTGTGAAGAATACCCTAAAATTAAATTTAATTCTACTTCGGTTAATACACTTAATAATGAGCAACGTTTTGAATATAACATTAACGGAGCTCTTCAAATAAAAAATGAAAGTAGAAATATAAAGTTAGCTGGTGCTTACGATGGTGTTACAATTGACAAATGTGGTCAAGAGAAATATTGCTTTAAACTAAAAGGTAATGTTCAAAGACTTCGATGGTTTTTGGATTTTGTCTCAAAAAATAGCAGGAATATGTTAATTGATAATAACGTAGAACTATTGCTAGATATGCAATTTTTTAAATTGGAAGAGTAAATATAATGAATTTAAAAAGAAGAACAAAATTAGCTTTTATACTAGGCGTAATCTCTGGGTCAACTTTTGTGTTATCACAAATTTTTATGTATTTTGATGTTATTCACTTCACATACAATATGCCCTTATTCAATATCATGTTGTTTGTTTTTTATGTGCCTTCATCTGCAATATTTGGCTGGGACATGTATATCAAATACAAGGATGAAAATCAAAAAATTAATGACAAGCTCAAGGCAATAAATAATTCTAATATTGTCGTGGTCTACGACAGCAAAGGTAATATTGTTAAAGCTAATAATAATTTTTGTAAAGCAGTTGGATACAAGCAAGAAGAAATACTTGGTCTACATCACATGCTTTTTGTGCCTAATGATATTGTGAAGAGTAAAGAGTACAGAGAATTTTGGAAGGCGTTAAGACACGGTAATAATATAAAAAATAAATTTAAACGTGTGCAAAAGTCAGGTGATATTATATGGCTTTACGGATCTTATAATCCAATTAAGAGTGGCACCGGTGCGGTTTATCAAGTGATTAATGTCGCAAGTGATGTAACTGGGGAACATAATGCACAGTTAGAGTTGCGTAATAAAAATACTTACTTGGAACATGCAGCAAAAATATTGCGCCATGACATGCATAGTGGGATTAATACTTATATTCCCAGAGGTATAAAAAGCTTAGAACGAAGAATCAGCCCAGAACAAATAAAAGAGCTAAAAATTGAAACATCTTTGCGCCTCATTAAAGACGGACTAGATCATGCGCAACGTGTTTATAGAGGTGTTTTTGAGTTTACAAACCTGGTTAAAAAAAATGCTGTGTTAGAAAAGAGTGAGTATGATTTGGCTGATATTCTTAAAGATTATTTAAAAAAGACAGCTTATTCTGACCAAGTTTTAATTGACGACCTGCCTATAATGCTGGTAAATGAAGCACTTTTCTGTACTGGTATTGACAACTTAATAAGGAATGGTTTGAAATATAATGATTCAAAGACAAAATTTGTAAAGATTAAAATGTTCGATGAAAAACATTTAGTAATTGTCGATAACGGTCGAGGCATGTCACAAAAAGATTTTGATAAACTCAGTCAACCGTATGAGCGAAAAGATAATCAAAAAGAAAAGGGGTCCGGTTTAGGACTAAACATTTCTGTCGCCATATTTAAAGAACATGGCTTCCAAATGTCTGTAGCGAAGTTAGACGTAGGTACAATGATTAAGGTGAGAATAAGATGAATATGAGTAATATGATTAATTCAATTTTGTTAGTTGACGATGAAAATTTATTTCATTTAGTTTTTGAAGATGCATGTAGTTTACTAGATATAACTTTAGATCTACAAAGCATTACATCTTCTGATGAAGCAGCTCGTTTA
>Ga0209816_1000751_pt1 | contig 25064 bp, 21 predicted proteins | sample CoawatmetaG01DNA_FD_187509 | JGI IMG/M metagenome (GOLD analysis project Ga0209816, IMG submission 187509) | Marine microbial communities from the West Antarctic Peninsula - Coastal water metaG017-DNA (SPAdes) (version 2) | ecosystem: Environmental > Aquatic > Marine > Coastal ...
AGAGATAGGTAAACCCAAGAGCAGCTGAAAAAAGCATTATTGAAGTAACATCTTTTGGACTAAGTAGAAATAGAATTACTATTATTGCACGTGCTCCGTATATATATGACAAAAATATTTTCATGCTGCGCTTAGAGATGTGCCAACCAGCATAAAGGCTGCCTAAAATATTAAAAAACCCAATAACTGCTAAAGACCATCCCGTAACATTTACACTTAAGCCGCAAGCAACAATGACACCAGGCATGTGTGTTATGATAAAAGCTACATGAAAACCACAAACAAAAAATCCTGAAATTAATAAAATATAACTTGGGGTATTAAAAGCCAGAGACAGAGTTTTTGAAAATGATAGATTATCACCAACTTGGTTTTTTTCTTTTTTTACCGGTTGATACCTTAAAAACCAACACAGTGGTAATGTTACTAATAGTAACGCGCAAATTGCATAAATACTTGCTTGCCAACCGTAGTTGATTATCATTAATCCTGCTAGTGGGGAAAATAGAAATTGTCCCACAGAACCGCCGGCATTTACAAAACCAAAAGCCATACCTGACTTTTCTGGTGGTACCAGTTTATTAACTGCTGACATAATTACTGGTAGACCTGCTATTCCAGAACCACCTGCTGATAAAACACCTATTGAAAGCACCAACATTAAGGGAGTTGTAGAGAAGGGGATGAGTAGGCATCCCAATGTCGAAATAATGATGCCTGCAAGAAGTGTTTTACCTGAGCCATATTTGTCCGAAATAGCCCCTCCTAATGGAGTTACTGCGCCGCTAATTAGTTGCCCAACGGCAAAAGCAAAGCTGATTTCGAGATAATTTAGAGTAGATTCAAGGTTTATACCCTCTATTGATAAGGGAATTGTTTGACGACCACCAAACACTATTGATTGTATGGCTCCAGCAGCAAACAGGATAAAAAAATAATTTTTCATTTCATCTTATTCATATTTTAATAAATCTGTCTAAATAGTGTCTTGCTGCATGCATTTTAATCTGATCTCCTAGTGCTGTAATATACTTCTGTACAGATTGATTTTTATGCAAGTAAAAAATCATATTGCATGAAAATTAATATTGTGAGATGTCATAAACATAATGAATTTATTTGATGAAATACCTGCTGCCAAGGCACCAAACATTTTGCAATTAATGCAAGATTTTTCTGTTGATCCTCGGAATAACAAAATGGACTTGGGAATGGGGGTTTATAAAGATGAAACAGGTATTGCCCCAGTATTGAAATCTGTAAAAAGAGCTGAAGCTATTCTTTTGGAGCAACAAAAAACAAAAGCTTACATAGGATTAGCGGGAGATCTGGTTTTTTGCGATTTAGCCTCGAGCTTGGTGATTGGAGAGCAAATAGATCGAAAAAGAATAAATGCAATTCAAACACCAGGTGGTAGTACGGCATTGCGAGTTCTTTATGATTTAGTTTTTGATGTTTCTCCAAGCTCTACTATTTGGTTACCTTCCCCAACTTGGGACAACCATCCTCCAACCATAAAGGCTGCGGGCCTTCGGTCTGATTACTATCGTTATTTCAACCCAAAGACCCAGAGCATTGATTTTGATTTAACATTAAAAGATTTATCTAATATTCCAGCAGGTGACGTAGTCTTGATGCACGGCTGTTGCCACAATCCAACCGGCGCAAATTTTTCAAATGCACAATGGGATATTATTTCTGAATTGGCACTTAAAGTTGGGTTCTTGCCATTGGTAGATATTGCATATCAAGGCTTTGGTGCTGGATTAGAGGAAGATGCCTATGGAGTGAGAAAATTACTAAGTGCCTTGCCCGAATTATTAATAGCGTCTTCAAACTCTAAAAACTTTGCAATTTATCGTGATAGAGCAGGCATTGCTATAACTATGTCTAAAAATGAGAAAGTTAGTAAGGCTCTTGGTGGGAAGTTAAAAAATCTGGCAGCAACTAATTATTCAATGCCACCAGATCATGGTGCTGCCGTTGTAAGAACTATTTTATCCGATACAAAGTTAAAAACATTATGGTTAAGTGAGTTGGATGAGATGCGTAACAGAGTTAAAAAGATTCGAAATGATTTAAGCTTGGAATTGAGAAATCAAACCAACTCATCTCGATTTGATTTTTTGGCGGAGCAGTCAGGGATGTTCTCTATAATTGGATTGTCCAAAGATGAGATTTTGCGTTTAAAAGATGAAAAAGCAATTTACATTGTGGATGACGGCAGAATTAATATAGCTGCTTTAAGATCCCAAGATATAGCAAGTTTTGCTGTAGCGGTGCGTGAAATAATTTCCTAAAAAAAAGAGATAAATATGTCAATTACTGTTGGAGAAATTGCTGTCAAAACATTGATAGCTAATAAAATAGACCAATTGTATTGCCTTCCTGGTGTGCAGAATGACGATTTTTTTAATGTTCTTTATGACAATACGGACAAAATAAAGCCAATTCACACCAGGCATGAGCAAGGGGCCGCATATATGGCCTTGGGTGCTGCGATGGCTACAGGAAAGCCACAGGTATTTTCCATTGTTCCAGGACCAGGGTTTTTAAATTCAACGGCTGCACTATCAACAGCATATGCTGTTAATGCGCCAGTGTTGGCGCTTATCGGTCAGATTCCACTCGGTGCGATAGGAAAAGGTTTTGGGCTTCTTCATGAGATACCTGATCAATTGTCAATCTTAAAAAGTTTAACAAAAAAAGCTGATAGAATAGAAAATGCTGAAAGTGCCTCAAAAATATTAACAAGTGCATTCTCTAGTTTGCAATCTGGTCGTCCAAGACCCGTTGGTGTGGAGGTGCCTGTTAATATTTGGAACTCTCAGGTGGAGAAAGTTTCTGACAATTTAATAGGTCACCCAGAACAAGGTCCCAATGTAAATACTGATCGTATTGAAGAGGCTGCTAGTATTTTAAACTCTTCTAAACGGCCCGTGATTGTCGTTGGTGGTGGGGCTCAAAATTTTAGCATAGAGATTAACAATCTTTCATCTAGTCTTTCTGCGCCAGTAATTGCATTTAGAAATGGTCATGGGATCGTTGATGGGTCTAGCCAACTTAGTGTCACTCTGCCGGCTGGCCGTGAACTTTGGGGCCATTGTGATGTTGTGTTGGCACTTGGTACCAGATGTCAAACAGCCCAGATGCAATGGGGCGTAGATGATCAAATGAAGATAATTCATATTGATATTGATCAGGATGAAATTGGTAGAATTAATGAACCTGAATTGGGTATTAACGCTGATCTAAAAGATGCGCTCCCATTATTGCTTAAGAGTATAGAGGGAAAGGAAGAATACCGTAATGATTGGCTGAAAACTATAAATGAAGTTAAGTTAAAATATAGTAAAATGTTTGATGAAAAACTGGCCCCACAACTCGCTTGGTTGTCCGCTATTCGTGCTGAGTTACCAAGAGACGGAATTTTTGTGGATGAACTAACGCAAGTTGGTTACGTGTCTAGGTTTGCTTTTCCTAGTTATAAGCCTCGAACGTTTCTCTCCACTGGTTACCAAGGAACTTTAGGGTGGGGTATTGCATCTGCTATGGGTGCGGCGCACGCACGTAGAGATGTACCTGTCGTTTCTATTTCAGGTGATGGTGGTGCTTTGTATACTATCAGTGAACTCGCCACGGCTGCGCGCCACAAAATTCCAATTACATCGATAATATTCAATGATAATGCATTTGGTAATGTTAGGCGTTTTCAAATTGAAAAATATAATAATCGACCAATAGCTTCTGATTTAAAGAGTCCTGATTTTGCAAAATTAGCTGAAAGCTTTGGTGTTAAAGGTTTAAGAGCAAAAACTCCTGATGAATTACGTCTTTGTTTAAAAGATAGTTTTGCATCAGGTGGACCAACAGTAATAGAGGTTCCAGTTGGCGACTTTCCATCTCCCTGGGAGTTTATCTTAATGCCTAAAATAAGAAATTAAGATAAAATTTTGCAATAATTATTTAAATTACGGTTAATTCAAGAAAAGGATTATTTAATGAGTAAGCCAAATATACTAGCAATTTCAGGATCTTTGAGAATAAAATCAAATAATACAGTTTTATTAAGAGAGGCTATAGAGGTTTTTGGTGAGTGTTCTTATGAATTCGCCAATTTAGATTTACCTCTTTATAATGGAGATTTAGAGGATAAAATCGGCTTACCTGTTGGTGTTGTTAAGTTAGTAAATCAAATTAAAAAATGTGATGCCCTAATTATAGCTACACCTGAGTACAACAAAATGATCCCTGGCGTTTTGAAAAATGCTTTAGATTGGATTAGCCGAAATAAGCCACAACCACTTGCTGGAAAGCCAATAGCGTTAGTCTCTACTGCAGGAAGGTCAGGTGGAGAAGTGTCGCAAATAACAATGAAGCATGCATTGGGTAGCTTTAATACTAGAACTCTACAAGGTGGAGCCTTTATTGTCCCCTTCTCAGATAAAGCATTTGATGGAAACGGAAAACTAATTGATCCAACGCAACGATTGGCATTAACTAATTTGATGGCTAGGTTAAAAGAAGAAATTTCTTTATTATCAAAATAATAATTCTACCACTCTTCTTTTGCGGCGAGATGATTGCCGAATCTCTTAAAGTGATAGTACGATAATTTATAAAAAATATTAATTTGTGAAGTGGTTAATCTATGGAATATGACGTTATTATTATTGGCTCTGGTGTGATCGGAGCTGCAATGGGTTTTGAATTAACTAAGGCTGGATTTAAAACCTTAAATATTGATAAAAATCATGATGCAGGTACTGGCTCAACATCCGCTTCGTGTGCAATAATCAGAGTACACTACTCTACTATGGATGGCTCTGCACTTGCTTATGAGGGCTACTTTGATTGGAAGAATTGGGCAGAATATCTGGGTGTTAAAGATGATCAGGGAATGGCTAAGTTTGTTGAGTGTGGTTGTCTGGTGATGGAGACAAAGCAAAATGGGTTTTTAGCAAAGCACAAAGCAATATGTTCGTCTTTAAATATCCCTTTTGACGAATGGAATTCGAATGTTATTAGAGAGAAACTGCCAATTTATAATCAAGATAGTTTTGCACCAGCAAAGAGAATTGATCAGGATGGATTTGGTGTGCCAAATGGCTCTCATATTAATACGGGAGTTTTCTTTCCCACTGGGGGCTATGTTACTGATCCACAGTTATCGGCGCACAATTTAATGTTTGCTGCTAAATCACATGGGGGTCAGTTTAAGTTTAATTCTGAAGTAGCTGATATAATTAAAGAAAATGGATCAGTTTTAGGTGTTAAACTTTCCAATGGCGAGGTGATTAATTCTTCTATTGTCATAAATGTAGCTGGGCCTGCTAGTTTCAAAATTAATAAAATGGCAGGCGTTGAGGCGGAAATGAATATTAAGACTCGCCCTCTCAGGCAGGAAGTTGCCCACGTTCCTCAGCCACTGGGATTTGATTTTGAAAAAAGTGGGTTTGTTGTTTCAGATAGTGATATTGGTTGTTACGTACGCCCAGAACATGGAGGGCATATTTTAATTGGGTCAGAAGACCCAGATTGTGATCCACGAGAATTCGTCGATGATAGCAACTTTAATAGAGAATTTACAGACCAATGGGATAATCAAGTTCATCGATATGCGCAGCGGGTGCCAACACTTGGCATTCCATCTAGAAGAAAAGGAATAGTTGATCTTTATGATGCATCAGACGACTGGATACCAATATATGACAAATCAAGCTTAAATGGTTTTTACATGGCGTGTGGAACAAGTGGTAATCAATATAAGAATGCTACCATTGCAGCAAGAATGATGGTGGGTTTAATAAATTACTGTGAGTCTGGTAATGACCACGACACGGTGCCTTACGAGTTTAATTTAGAAAAAATAGGGCGAAAATTAAATGTAGGATTTTTTTCTCGCTTGAGAAAAGTCAATCCCGAAAGTTCAAATTCTGTATTAGGATAAAGCTAATAAAAGCTTTATCCTATGTTGTTTAACGTTGATTTACTCTTCAACCATGTCTCCACTACCACCAAGATCAGCTGGCATATCTTTGAATTTTGGCAATCCGTCTTTCATTGGCATGATGGTGCTCTCATAGTTCAGATGCACTTCAGGTTTCCAATCAAATCCCTTTAAAACAGATGCATAAACATCAATTATTCCGTATGGTGGATGGTCAGAAAATACATGTCCACCACATTTTTCACACCAGGACCGATTGTGACCCTCAGTTTTAGCAAAAGTTTTTAAATGTTCTTTACCTTTTGTGATAGTCATTGATCCTGCAGGAAATGCAGTAACACCATTAACTGGGCTTGCTGACCAACCTCGACAAAACGTACAGTGACAAATTGCTTGCATAGCGGCGTCGCCACTAACCTCAAACTGTATGGAGCCACAGTAACATTCTCCAATGTGTTTTATTTCACTCATTTTTGTTCTTTCTTTATCAAATTTCTTTTTTGCTGTTATAAATGTATATGATAATATTTTAATAGAATTGTTAATCCCCTAAATTTTAACTTACGGAATTGCTATGTATAATGATAAGAAGCCACTTTTTTACGATATAATCGAACAAAGACGGAGTACACGTAAATTTCAATCTGGGAGAGATGTATCAAAGGATACACTCAAAAGAATTGTGGATTGTGGTAGGTGGGCTCCCTCTGGTGCTAACGTTCAGTGTTGGGATTTCGTTGTTGTTGATGATCCAGTCATGATTAAAAAAGTAACTGGCGTGTTTTTGGAACAAGCTCAGCGTTTAGTAGATCATGCGAAGGGATTTCCCGCTGTTAAAAAAACATATTTAGCAAATACGGTAGCAATTATTCTTGTAATAGGTGATCCGAGGTGGAAGGTTTGTTTTCCTCATTCTAGCACCGAGGAGTGGGTTAAAGAATATGATGATAATAACGAAGCAATCTTTTTGTGTTCCTTAGGTGCCGCAATACAAAATATACAGTTAGGTGTTACTGCGGAAGGATTAACGTCATCTTGGTTGTCAGGAGGTGGTGAGGATACCACAAATAAAGATTTATCAAAAATTTTGGGTTACCCTGAGTGGATGACTGCATTTGGAACAATTCCCATTGGCTATCCAATAGCGTCTCAGGATCGAAGGTATAGGAGGCCATTGGAGCAGCTGATTCACTGGAATGGCTACAATTCCAAACAGTATAGAACAAATGAGCAGGTGGATTATTATGAGAGTACATTGCGACCATTTGCAATGTATCGAGACAATGAATTAATGACTGACTGGAAGGATATGGATCAAAAATTAGGCTCATGGTCTGAAGCATTTACAGGACAAACCACGAACCCAACTGGACAGCTGCAACCTAAAACTGATTTTTCAAAGCCTAGATCAATTGGCAGTGCGACTAAACGAAGAAAAAAAGATTTATAATATCTTTTAAGGCTTTGTTTTACAATACAAAATCGAAATGCTTTAAAACAGACTCTTGGATTTCCCATGTGCCTTTAAAATTTGATTCTACTATAAAAGTATCTCCTGCTTTTACGATCCTTGCTGATGTTCCATCATCTGGAGTTATTTTAATCACACCTTTGATGATATGAACAAATTCATATGCGGAATATGTTGCGTGATAGGTTCCGGGGGAAGCTTCCCATATGCCAGAAATCATAGTTCCTTCTTTATTAGTATGTAAAACTTGTGTTTTCATTGTTGGTTTGCCTTTAACTACAATCCAACCATCTAGATCGTTTGTATCTGCCTCAGGTTTATCAATATCATCAAATTTAGTAAGCATCTGTTTGTTCCTTGAATAATGTGTAATTTCTTTATTCTTATTTTGGCAGAAAAAGATTATCAAGTTAAGATATCATAATAGAAATTTTAATGTTGATCTTTATTTTTATTTAGCTTTGTTTAAACCACAAATTTTTTTTTCATTTGGTTAGGAAAGTTGGGTCAGATTAGTGCAAGAATACGATTACGTTATAGTTGGGGCTGGATCGGCTGGGTCAGTGTTGGCAAATCGGTTAACAGAAAACAAAAAGCATAGGGTTCTTATACTTGAGGCAGGAGGAAATGACTCAAGTTTCTGGATAAGGATGCCTATTGGATATGGCAAGATTTACTATGATTCCCGATTTAACTGGAAGTATGAAACTGAGCCTGAGCAAAATTTAGATGCGAATAAAATGTATTGGCCTCGAGGAAAAGTATTAGGGGGTTCTAGTTCAATTAACGCAATGGTCTATGTTCGAGGGCATCCTAATGATTATAATGAATGGGCGAAAACTGCACCTGGTTGGGATTGGAACAATATGTCTTCAATCTTTAAAAAAATGGAGGATTGGACTGGACCTGAGCATCCTGATCGTGGGGTAGGAGGTCCATTAAGTGTTAGGGATATTTCAAAGGATGTACATCCGTTATGCAATACATATTTAAAGGCAGCTGAACAAGCTGGGATACCTTTCAATACCGATTATAATGCAGGTGAAATGGAGGGAGCCGCAATTTACCAAATCACTACAAATAAGGGCTTTCGTGCATCTGCATCTCGCGCCTACCTCCATCCTATTAAGCATCGTTCAAATATAAAGGTTAGTCTCAAAAGTCACGTTACTAAAGTTTTATTTGAAGGGAAAAAAGCGATAGGTGTTGAGTTTTTTAAGAATGGAGAACGTCATGAAGTTAAGGCACGCGGTGAGGTTATCCTGTGTGGTGGCGCAATAAACTCACCTCAATTGCTCCAGCAATCAGGGATAGGCTCACCAGCACTCTTAAAAAACTTTGATATACCTATAATTCATGACTCACCAAATGTGGGTGAGAACTTACAGGATCATATGGGAGCCAGTATTTACTATAAATCAAAAGTTCCAACTTTAAATCAAACCTTAGGATCTATTTGGGGGAAATTAAATGTCGGAATTAATTATGTTTTGCGCAGAAAGGGACCGTTATCACTGAGCGTCAATCAGGGTGGTGGCTTTGTCAAAGCACAGAGCTTTTCTAAATCTCCAGATACGCAAATTTATTTTTCCCCATTAAGTTATACGAGAGCACCAACTGGGACTCGCCCTTTAATGAGCCCAGATCCTTTCCCTGGGTTTTTGTTGGGATTTAATCCTTGCAAACCAACGAGTAGGGGCTTTGTGCGGATTAAATCAAAAGACCCTTTGGCCGCTCCAGAGATGTATGGAAATTACCTGTCCACTGAGCATGACAGGTTGTTGATGCGTGATGGTATGAAATTAATGCGAAAAATTGGTGCAACTCCTGCGCTTCAATCTGTGGTTGCATCAGAATTATCGCCTGGATCTGACGTTAATAGCGATCAAGAATTTGATGAATTTGTTCGAAAAAATTCTTGGACTGTTTATCACCAGTGTGGCACTTGTCGGATGGGGACTGATCCAAAACGATCAGTAGTTGATGAGCAGCTACGCGTTCATGGAGTTCAGGGACTTAGAGTTGTGGATGCATCTATATTTCCTACAATACCAACTGGGAATACTAATGGGCCAACTATCGCCGTTGCGGAGAAGGCTGCTATTATGATAATAAATGATATAATTAAGAGTGGTCAGAACTTATGAAAATAAAGAAAATAGAAACCTTCTCCAATAAATTTGTTGGCTTTGTAAAAGTTACTACTGAAGATGGATCTAGTGGTTGGGGGCAAGTATCTACTTATCACTCTGATATTACGGTTCAGATATTGCATAGACAGGTAGCACCTTGGTTTATGGATCAAGATATTAATGATTTGGATAATTTGTTAGATATTGTGACGGAAAGAGAGCATAAATTTCCTGGATCTTATCTTCGTAGAGCTATGGCAGGAGTAGATACTGCTATATGGGATTTACGTGGTCGACTTTCTGAAAAATCAGTAGCTGAGCTTTTAGGTGGATCTCCTGGCAGCATAAGAGCATATGCGTCATCGATGAGAAGAGATATCACACCTTATGACGAGGCGATTAGATTAAAATCACTGAGAGATAGTCAAGGCTTTGATGCCTTTAAAGTTAGAGCGGGAGCGGAAGTTGGAAGAAATCATGATGAATGGCCTGGGAGAACAGAAGAAATCATCCCAACTATGCGCAAAGAACTAGGATTGGACGTTGAATTACTGATTGACGCCAATAGTTGTTATTCACCAAAACGTGCAATTGAGATTGGGCATATACTGGAAGGTAATAATTTTAGTCACTTTGAAGAGCCTTGCCCATATTGGGAGCTTGAGCAAACAAAAATTGTGACTGATTCCTTGAGTATTGATGTCACTGGTGGAGAACAAGATTGTGATTTACCAACCTGGAAGAGAATGATTGAAATGCGAGCAGTGGATATAGTGCAACCAGATATTTTATATTTGGGTGGTATTAATAGAACTATGAGAGTCGTTGAGATGGCGAATAAAGCTGGTCTGCCAGTAACTCCACACTGTGCTAATTTGTCATTAGTGACGGTGTTTACGATGCATTTACTGCGCGCCATTAAAGGTGCAGGAAAATACCTAGAGTTTTCCATTGAGGGACATGAATACTATCCTTGGCAAACGGATTTGTTTTTAAACGATCCATTTAAGATTGAAGGTGGTAGGGCCCAGGTTTTGGATTTACCTGGCTGGGGTGTGGAAATTAATCCAAATTGGCTTGAAAATTCAACATACCAGAAAACTGACATTTCTAATTAAACTGTATTTCAAGTAAAAACTAACATTAGTTAAATAAGGAAACTTAGTTATGATTAATCCTTTTGACACAGCAGAACGCATTGCATTTCGCAATACCTTAAAAGAATTTGTTTCTAAAGAAATGACACCTTTTGCCAATCAGTGGGATGAGGAAGGAAAAATACCTTGGGAACTACATCAGAAAGTTGGGGCTTTAGGAGTTTGGGGTTTTGGAATTGAGGAGCAGTTTGGTGGCCTAGGAATGGATGACTGCTTTATGAGAGCTATATTTAATGAAGAGTTTGCAATGTGTGGTTCGGGTGGGATAACGGCTGCTATGAACGGGCGCATGATTTCTGTCGAACCGATCCAAAGATTAGCATCTGATGAAATTAAAGCTCGAGCGCTACCAGAAATTGTGAGTGGACGAAAAGGCTCCAGTTTAGGCATGACTGAACCTAGTGGGGGCTCGGATGTTGCTGCAATGAAAACTACTGCGCGTCGAGATGGTAATCATTTCCTAATTAATGGTTCAAAATCTTTTATTACTGGTGGAATGACCTCAGATTATTTTGTTATTGGTGCTCGTACTGGTGAGGAAGGACTATCGGGAATTTCTTTATTTTTTGTTGACTCAGATACTCCTGGTTTCGAACGTGTTTCTTTAGAAAAAAAAATGGGTTGGTGGTGTTCAGATCAAGCAACTTTATATTTTAATGATGTGCGAGTGCCAGCTGAAAACTTAATGGGTGAGGAAAATAAAGGTTTTATCTCAATAATGGAAAACTTTAATTATGAAAGGCTTTCCATGGCATCTGGGGTGCTGGGAATGATGAAAGTGTGTTTAAATGAGAGTGTAAGTTGGGCAAAAGAACGAAAAACTTTTGGTGAACCTTTGATTTCTAGACAAGTTATAAGGCACAAAATAGCTGATATGTCAGCTAAGATTGATGCTTTAGAAGCTTATATTAATCAAGTTTGTTGGATTTTAAATAGTGGTGAAAAACCCATAGCTGAAATTTCTAAATTAAAATTTTTTTCAACTAAGGCATTAGAGTTTTGTGCAAGTGAAGCTATGCAAATCATGGGTGGTGCAGGTTACTTAAGAGGCAACCCTATTGAAAGGATTTATAGAGAGGTAAAAGTCATGGCAATTGGTGGAGGGTCAGAAGAAATTATGCGAGATCTAGCAGTAAAACAGATGGGTTTGTAAAACAAATAAGTTAGGTAGATTAAACATTGCAACATAAAACGAACATAAGGATTGGTGGGGCTAGTGGTTATTGGGGCGATGCCGCAGTGGCAACTTCACAATTATTGAAAGGCCAAAATCTTGACTTTTTAGTCTATGATTTTCTTGCAGAAATCACGATGGCAATTTTAGCTAGGGTTAATGCTAAAGATCCAAATTTAGGTTATGCCACTGACTTTGTTGATAGTATTTTAAAACCAAATCTAAAGGATATCGAGAGACAAGGGGTTAAGGTTATTTCTAACGCTGGGGGTATGAATCCAGAAGCATGTGCCAACGCCGTTAGGTCAATAATTAAAGAACAAGGATTATCTTTGAAAGTTATGACTGTTACTGGGGATAACCTCTTAAAAAAAGAATTAGCACGATCTGGTGTAAAACCTCGGGAAATGTTTACTGATATTGATTATCCAAATCTTGATAAAATAGGAAGTATTAATGCCTATTTAGGAGCTTTTCCCATCGCAAAAGCATTAGAAATGGGAGCAGATATAGTAATCACCGGACGTTGTGTTGATAGTGCTGTTACACTTGGGGCAGCCATCTATTCTTTCAATTGGTTAAAGGGAGATTTGGATAAACTGGCAATGGGCTCTTTGGTTGGTCATTTGCTAGAGTGCGGAACACAAATAACGGGCGGTAATTTTACTGATTGGGAACTAATTGGGAATTTGTTTGATGAGATAGGTTACCCAATTGCCGAAATTAATAGTGATGGTAATGCTCTTATTACAAAGCCTGATCATACAAAAGGGCTAGTAAATATAGGAACAGTTTCGGAGCAGCTGGTATATGAAATTGGAGATCCACAGAGCTACATACTACCGGACGTAACTTGCGATTTTTCAGAGGTAATTTTGAGGCAAGACGGTAAAGATAGAGTGCTAGTTTCTGGTGCTAAGGGGCGCCCAGCTCCTAATAATTATAAGACTTGTCTGACTTATGCTAATGGTTTTAGAGGTGGGCATTTGTTTCAATTTTATGGTATTGATGCTGATAAAAAAGCCCTTGCTTTTGCTGATGCTGCATTAAAAAGGTCGGAAGAAACCCTTCGAAACAAAAATCTTGAAACATTTTCTGAGGTTAGTAAGGAGATAATTGGAGCTGAAGCTCATTTCGGTTTGCAAGCAAAAAAAGAGGTTATTAGAGAAGTGGCAATAAAAATTGCTGTGCGCCATTCAAATCCAATAGGCGTTGGGATCTTTTTAAAGGAAGCAACTGGATTGGGTTTGTCTGCGCCGCCTGGACTTTCTGGATTTGCAGGTGCAAGACCCAAACCTTCACCAGTAATGTCATTATTTTCTTATTTGTTCCCAAAATCTGACGTGGAAATAACGATAAGTGATTCTGAGAACTCAATAATTTTTCAGGACAATCAAAGTCAATTTATAAATGAAGACTTAATAAGACCAGCAATTGGAAATGTTGATTGTGATCAAGCCATGGTATTAGTTCCAATAATAAAACTAGCGTATGCGCGAAGTGGTGATAAAGGGAACGGTGCTAATATTGGAGTAATTGCTAGAAAAAAAGAATTCCTACCATATTTATGGCATGGGTTAAGTGACGCAGCTATTGTCGATATTTTGGGGCATTTTAATGCTGGAGAAATAAAAAGATATTTGCTTCCTGGAATAAGTGCACTGAATATCCAGTTAGATAGTGTCTTAGGTGGAGATGGTGGAACCTCTAGCTTGAGATCTGATCCGCAAGGAAAAGGTTACTCACAATTATTCTTAAGTTATTCTATTAATATCCCAGAAGCATTTATTAAGGAATTTCAACTATGATATTTCAATCACGTATTCAAACAACAGGCGAAACATTCGAAACTAATAAATCTGATATGTTAAAAAAAGTAGCTGAGTTGCGTTCTTTTGAGGCCCGTGCAGAAGCTGCTTCGGAGAAACGTAGGGCGCGCTTTGAAGAACGTGGTCAACTTACGCCCAGAGAACGGTTGTCGGCACTTTTGGATCCAGGATTACCTTTTTTGGAACTATACAATATGGCTTCTTTCCTGGTTGATGATCCAGATCCAGATACTAGCATTCCAGGAGCATCAATTATTATGGGAATTGGGTTTATCTCAGGGGTCAGATCCATGGTATTTGTAGATGATAGTGGCATTGCTGCTGGTGCCGCTACAACGCAAACTGTCCAAAAAGCGGTTGCTTGTCTGGGGATCTCTCTTAAGCAGAAGTTACCTTTTGTCCATTTGGTTGAAAGTGCTGGTGCAAATTTGATGACTTATACGGTGGAACTATGGGCTAATGGTGGGGGTATGTATAGTGGACTTGCCAAATTATCAGCTGCAGGAATACCGGTGGTCACTGTTTTACATGGAGCTTCGACCGCTGGTGGAGCATATCAACCAGGGATGAGTGATTACGTTATTGGTGTTAAGAAAAATGGTATGGCTATGCTTGCGGGGTCGGCGTTAGTCCGCGCTGCTACTGGTGAAATTTCTGAAGACAGAGTTTTGGGAAGTGCTGAAATGCATTCAGAAAAAACTGGTTTAGTAGAGTTTCTTGCTGAAGATGATGCACATGGTATTGAAATAGCAAGGGATGTAGTGTCTCGATTGGGCTGGAATGATAAAGTAAATGTTCAAACCTCAAAAACATTTCAAAAACCTAAGTATGCACCAGATCAGGTTGCTGGAATTGTGCCAATCGATTACAAAAAACCTTACGATGTCAGAGAGGTTGTTGCCCGATTGGTTGACGATTCTGATTTTATTGATGTTAAGCCAGATTATGGGTCAGCAACTGTTTGTATGTTGGCAAGGGTATTTGGACAAGATATTGGTATTATTGGAAATAATGGACCAATAGATCCAGATGGAGCAGCGAAGGTCACACATTTTTTACAGCTATGTGATCAATCGCAAAAACCTGTTGTTTTTCTCAACAATACTACAGGTTACATGGTTGGTGTGGAATATGAACATGCAGGCATGATTAAACATGGATCTAAAATGATACAGGCAGTAACCAACCTTCGAGTGCCTAAAATATCACTTTATATTGGGGCAAGCTTTGGGGCTGGCAATTATGGAATGTGTGGTCATGCATTTGATCCAGATTTTTTATTTTCTTGGCCAAATGCAGTTACTGGTGTGATGGGCGGTGAGCAAGCAGCGTTAACTATGGAGCAAGTTATGACCATTTCTGCTAAGAAAAAAGGCAAAGAAGTAGATCCAGAGAAAATGGAAAAACAGCGTGTGGCGATAGCAGAGCATTTCGATAAACAATCAGGGGCTTTTTACACCTCTGGGAGGTTGCTAGACATGGGTATAATTGATCCTCGTGATACTAGAAAAGTGCTTGGATTTTGTTTGGAGACTTGTTGGGAAGCGAAACACAGAAAATTGCAAGGCAACGCCTTTGGCGTTGCTAGAATTTAAAAGGTAATAATATGTATAAAACAATTTTACTCGAAAAAGAAAATGCATGGTTAAATATTTGGTTAAACCGTCCTGATTCAAGAAATGCACTCTCTGCAGAAATGGTCAGTGAGTTAAAAAGTATTTTAATTGATACAAGGTCAGATGAAGTAATCCGTGGTATAACCATCCAAGGAAAAGGAAATATGTTTTGTGCTGGTGGCGATTTAAAAGGGTTTAAGGCAGTTTTTCAAAATCCGAATACCAGCAGAGCCGAAATAGAAAATGCAAGTGCTGAAATTGGGGTTCTACTTGATCTCTTAAACACCATGCCCCAGGTGGTTGTGACATTGGTAGAGGGTGCTGCGGTTGCGGGTGGAATGGGATTAATGAGTTGTGGTGATGTAGTTGTAACAACTAAGGATGCTTTTTTTTCGTTAACTGAAACAACCTTGGGAATCCCACCAGCTCAAATAGCACCATTTGTAATGGCCAGGATAGGATTGCCTAATTCGAGAAGGTTAATGCTAACAGCAGCTCGTTTTGATGGTATTGAGGCCCATCGTATTGGATTGGCGGATATAGCAGTGACTAATTCAAACGAATTTTTAGACGTCATAGAAAAAATTAAAAAAGGCGTATTACGTTCAGCACCTAAAGCAAATGCAAAAACTAAGGCTTTGCTATTTGAATCTTTAGCAATGGATTCTGATAATTTTCGCTCTTATGCTGCAAAAACTTTTACGGACTGCATGTTAGACGATGAAGGTTTAGAGGGCATTGCAAGCTTTATAGAGAAACGCAAACCAAGTTGGTCACTTTAAAATGCAGAATAATTTCAACAATATATTAGTTGCAAATAGAGGCGAAATTGCTTTGAGAATAATGCGTTCGATTAGAGCCAAAGGTTTAAAGAGTGTGGCAGTCTATACGGCTGCAGATGGTGAAGCCCCACATGTCAAGTTTGCTGATCAAGCAGTTTGCATCGGAGATGGGCCGGTTCAAGATAGTTATCTATCAATTGCTAAGATCCTTGAGGCTGCTAAATTAACTAACGCTGACGCTATACACCCAGGATATGGATTTCTATCTGAAAGTGTGGATTTTGCTAAGGCTGTTGAGGAAAGCGCCATGAGCTTTATTGGCCCATCGTCAGATGCAATAGAGGCAATGGGTAATAAAGCTGAAGCTAAGAGACGGATGATTAAAGCTGGCGTGCCGTGTGTGCCAGGATACGAACAATTTGACCAATCAGATGGGATTTTGATTGAGGCAGCTAACTCTATAGGGTTTCCTGTTATGGTAAAAGCCGCATCAGGTGGTGGAGGACGAGGGATGCGCCTCGTTTTAAGCGAAAAATCGTTATTAAATGATATTAATTCAGTGAGGTCAGAGGCCCTTAATGCGTTTGGGTCAGATGAATTGATATTGGAAAAAGTGATCGTTGAACCTCGTCACATCGAAATACAAATTTTTGGAGATAAATTTGGAAATATTCTCCATTTTGGAGAGCGGGATTGTTCGGTTCAAAGGCGCCATCAAAAAGTAATTGAAGAAGCCCCATCACCAGTTGTGAGCGAAGGTCTTAGAAATAATATGGGAAAAGCTGCTGTAAATGCAGCAAAAGCAATAAATTATGAAGGTGCTGGGACGGTTGAGTTTTTGCTGGACAAAGAAGGAAAATTTTATTTTTTGGAAATGAATACGCGGTTGCAAGTGGAACACCCGGTAACAGAATTAGTAACTGGGCATGATTTAGTCGCGTTGCAAATTGAGGTGGCTCAGGGGCAGAAGCTTACTATATCTCAGGAGGACATTGTTATTTCTGGACATGCTATGGAGGTACGCTTGTATGCTGAAGATCCATTTAATGAGTTTATACCGTCTTCTGGGGATATTATTTTCTGGAAAGAACCATCTGGCGTTGGATTACGTGTTGATTCTGGAATTTTAGAGGGACAAACGATTTCATCTTTTTATGATCCGATGTTGGCTAAGTTAATTACTTATGGAGAAAATAGAGATGAAGCTCGAGCTTTACTTTTATCTGCATTGCAGTCTGCTCCCATTTTTGGTTTAAAAACTAATCGTGATCACTTAATTGACATTTTAAAGAAGGACAATTTTATAGATGGATCTGCTACAACTGCTTTTATAACTGAAACTTATGGAGAAAAGGGGCCACAAAAATTAGAAACATCCTTTAAACAAATTTGCATAGCTGCAGCTTTGATTTATCGAGATGAGCAGGTAAAAGGTTTTAATTCATCTCACATTTCCTCTCAAGAATTGCTGGGTTGGGGAAGCCCAGGGTTTTTGAAAAGTAGATTAAATCTAAGATGTGAAGAAAATGAATATCAGTTAATAATTAAGCATCAGCCAAATGGAAAGCTTACGATAACAGATGGGATCAACTCTACTGAAGCATGTTTTGACAAGAGCCAATTAAGAATTGATGGGGTTCTAACTGATACAATAGCGCATTTTCGTCATAATGGGATTTTTTATTTTGCGTCACCAGATAGCAGTTATGAGATATATGAGTTAAATAATAGCTCTGTGGTAAATGATACTGAGGGTGGGGGCCGGGTTTTCGCGCCAATGCACGGTAATTTACTCAATGTATTTGTTGAAAATAACCAATCTTTAGTTAAAGGAGAAAGATTAGCCATATTAGAAGCCATGAAGATGCAACACGAATTAATTGCAGAAAATGATGGAATTATTTCTTCAATTTACTTTTCATCTGGAGATCAGGTTTGCGCTGGCGATTTGTTGTTCGAGCTAGACTTAAAGGAGGTTATGGAATGAATTCAGATTTATGCAAAAAATTAAATATTGAGTTTCCATTATTTGCTTTCAGCCATTGTAGAGACGTGGTCGTCGCAGTAACTAATGCTGGCGGAATGGGTGTCCTGGGCTGTGTTGGGATGACCCCAGATGAATTGGAAGCAGATCTGTGCTGGATTGATTCTAAAGTAAATGGTGGCTCATATGGAGTTGACTTAATCGTTCCAAATAAATTTGAGAGTAAAGGGGAGGAAATTAATAATGAGCAACTTCTTTCAATGGTTCCTGAATCTCATTCAAACTTCGCTAAAGACTTAATGAAGTCATATGATGTGCCAATTGATACTTACGATTTGGAAATGTCGGATCACTTGGTTTTTCGGGAAAATATTTCTCTAGAAGGTGCTAAACGGTCATTAGAGGTGGCTTTTTCTCATCCGATTAAACTGATTGCAAATGCCTTAGGTGTTCCTCCAGGGTTTATGATCAAAATGGGTAAAGAAAATGGAGTTGCGGTCGCTGCACTAGTTGGCACCAAAGAACATGCTCTCAAGCAAGTTGAAGCGAATGTAGATATTTTAATAGCTTCAGGTGGTGAAGCTGGTGGACACTGTGGCGATGTCGCTACCATGGTGTTAGTGCCAGAAGTAGTACGGGCTGTACGGAAAATCTCAAGTATTCCTATCCTAGCTGCTGGTGGTATTGTTACAGGTGAACAAATGGCTGCTGCAATGGCTATGGGTGCCGCTGGTGCCTGGTGTGGATCTGTTTGGTTAACAAGCCCTGAAGCAGAAACAAATCAAGTGGTTAAAGAAAAGATGCTTAAAGCATCTTCTAGAGACACTGTCAGGGCAAAGTCTCGAACTGGAAAGCCATCTAGGCAGCTGAAGTCACCTTGGACAGAGGCATGGGAAAATAACAAAACAATTGAACCTTTGCCCATGCCCTTACAGTCTTTAGTGTCGGAACCTGCATTATTGAAATTTGATAAGCTTGCTAATTCAGGGCATCAAGGAGCAGCTGATTTAGCAACTTATTGGGTGGGGCAAGGAGTTGGTTTGATGAATCAACCAATATCATCAAAAGCAATTGTGCAGGAGTTTAAAGTAGATTTTTCAGAAGCTTACGAGAGACTTCTTAACCTAATGGAGGATTGAAAATGCAACAAGCAATTGATTTTAAATTAGAAAGTGAGGCTTTGGCCGACGTTTTGCGGGATCTAAAGGATATAGATTTTAAGCAACCAACACAATTCAAGGGTTGGACAATTGAAGATATAATAGGTCACCTGCATATGTTTAATGTGGCTGCTGACTTAACTTTAGAGGACGGTGCTAAATTTGAAAGATTTTTTGAAAATATCTCAAAAGAGATGGCAAATGGTAAAACCTTGCTCCAATCGCAATATCCGTGGTTGGATGGCTTGTCTGGACGAGCGTTATATGAGGCTTGGATAGTGGGATCTGAGCAAACCGCAAAAAACTATTTACTTACAGATCCAAAAAACCGGGTAAAGTGGGCTGGTCCAGATATGTCTGCGAGGTCGTCAATTACTGCTCGTCAGATGGAAACCTGGGCTCATGGACATGAGATATTTGATGTGTTGGGTATAGAACGCATGGAAGCCGATCGTATCAAAAATATTGTATTTTTAGGAGTTAATACTTTTAGTTGGAGTTATGTTGTGAATAGGAAGGTTGTTCCAAATATAATGCCATATTTACAATTAACAGCTCCGTCTGGTGACTTATGGGAGTTTGGTGATAAAAGTGATGATGAAATAATATCTGGGGATGCCGTTAGTTTCGCTCAGGTAGTGACCCAAACAAGATCTTTTTATGATGTTGAATTAACTGCGAAAGGGCCTATCGCAAATCAATGGATGAGTATCGCTCAATGCTTTGCTGGAAGTCCAGAAAAACCACCTGTTAAGGGCTCAAGGTACATTCAATAAACTAATAAATGGAGTTTTAAATGTCTATTAAATATTATGATTGGGCTGAGCACCATGCTAATTTTAGACCAAATAAGATAGCCCTTAAAGACACATCACTAAATAGGGACCAATCATATTTGAAACTTAATGAGAATGCATCAAGGTTTGCAAAATTTATGCAGAAAAAGCATATAAAAAAAGGTGATCGAGTTGCACTTTTGGCCTATAATTGCATTGAATTTTTTGAACTGCTATTTGCTTGTGGGAAAATTGGTGCAGTTTTAGTCCCATTGAACTGGAGACTAACAGAGCCAGAATTGAAATATATAGTTTCAAATTGCACACCAAAGATCTTTATTTTTGATAATGATTTCTGTGAAATATCGCATAATATTATAAATAAATGTGACATAAAAATTAGTGTAGAAATAAATTCGAACAAAAAAGTAGATGCATATTCCAACGAATTAAGTCTTCATGATGTAAATTATACAGCAATAGAAACGACTTTAGATGATACTGCATTAATCATGTACACATCTGGAACAACTGGTCACCCAAAGGGTGCCTTAATTTCTCATAGTATGCAATTTTTCAATTGTGTTAATTTGTGCAGTATTGCCAATTTGACTGAGAAGACAATTCAATTAGCAGTATTGCCATTTTTTCATACAGGGGGAGCTAATTGTTATGCATGTCCAGTTTTCCATCAAGGTGGACAAGTTGTTTTAATGAGAGAATTTGATCCTGAAAAAGCTTTGTTACTAATTAATGATCAAACTCTTGGTGTGACACACTTTTTTGCTGTGCCAGCTCCTTATCAATTTATGATGCAAAGTCCAAAATTTGATAAAACAAATTTTTCTAAACTTATTCATGCAGGAGTTGGTGGGGCTCCTTGCCCGGAAAGTATCATTGAAGCATGGCAAAGTAAGGGAGTTGAGGTGCTTCAAGGGTGGGGTATGACTGAAACTAGTCCAGCTGGTATATTTTTGTCTGGTGCCGACAGCCTGATTAAGGTTGGCTCTGCGGGAAAAGCACTCATGCATACTGAAATCAAGATTGTAGATGATCTGGGTTATACAGTGGCACCTGAAGAGGTGGGAGAACTATTAATACGCGGTCCAAACGTTACAAAGGGTTATTGGAATAATCCAGAAGCGACTGCAGATTCATTTGTCGATGGATGGTTAAAAACTGGCGATGCAGCCAGAACAGATCAAGATGGATTTGTATATATTGTTGATCGGCATAAGGATATGTATATTTCAGGTGGTGAAAATGTATATCCTGCAGAAATTGAGAATATACTTTATCAGTTAAAAGAAATTGCTGAAGCGGCAGTCATTGGGGTCCCAGATAATAAATGGGGTGAGACTGGTAAAGCATTTATAGTGTTAAAACCTGATATGACATTGGAAAATAACACAATTATAAATCATTGTAATAAAAACTTAGCTAAATTTAAAATTCCAACTGTGTTTGAATTTGTTAATATTTTGCCTCGCAATGCTACTGGTAAGGTTTTGAAGCGAGAGTTGACATAAAATTCTTAAACGAAAATTGCCAATCAAGAAAAAACGACTTTAATGTCGTTTAAAGATGCGAAAGAATTCTGTACATGACTGAATGTGTCTTAATTGTAAATTCACGTGGTGATGATGAATAAAATAAGATTTGAGAAACACAATTTGGCAAGAACTGATGTTGTTCGAGCCAATTTAATCTGCTTAATAGCCGTAGCTCTTTTTGCATTTACTTTTCCTGCTTCTGATATTTTGTTAAATGATTGGGGCATATTGTCGGTAATCGTTTTTAGAAATATTTCGGCCTTCGTACTATTATTGATAATGTGGGTAATTAGCGAAGGTTATTCCCAAATTAAGAGCGCGGATTGGCTCAATGGATTGTGGGTTGGTGGTATTGGGTTTGGAATTGGATCTATTTTGATGATCACAACAATTCATCTGACTACGCCAGTGGTTGCGGCCTTGACCGCTGCAACAATGCCGCTTGCGGGGGTGTTATTAGAAGTAATGTTTGATGGAAGGAAACTTCGGCGTTGGTTTTTAATTGGTTTTCTACTCGTCATAATAGGTGGGTTTCTTGCAACTGGAGTAAATTTTTCTGAAGCTCGATTTGGTTTTGGAGCAACACTTGGCCTGATTGGTGCAGCGCTATATGCTTGGGGTTCTAGAGCGACTGTTGTCTATCTTCCAAAACTAACTTCATTGGGGCAGACTACAGTCACAAGTTTTGGAATGACGATTTTTGGGATAATTTTTTACTTCGGAGCTATAAGTCTTGGGTTGCCTGGTACTGTGATACCTGAAGTTACAAACAATCACATTATTCTTATTCTTGTTACTGGCTGGGTTTCATTGTCTATCTCACAATATTTATGGATAAAGGGAGTCGGTAAACTTGGTATTGGTATAGCGTCATTCCATTTAAATAGTGCGCCATTTTTTGTTATGTTAATTCTACTTATTATGGGTGGAGAATGGAATTGGCAGACGGCAATAGGTGCTTTAGTTTTGGTTGTAGGTGTGATGGTATCACAAAAATAATAATATTTTAATTAAACAATGTTAAAAATTAAGTATATGTTGAGGTTTATTTTGCTACCACATTCACCTTTACCGGTATATTATCCCCAACCAAATAACTATTATAAGAGTAACTTGTTCCTAAAGCACCGTGGAAATCATAAGTTATTCTATAATTTGTAAAGTTTGTTGATTTAGTTTCGATATTTTCTATAGAGCAGCTTTTGACTGTTCTAAATCCAATAATTTGATTATTGGCACTATTATTATTGTTATTTGCCCCAATTAGGCCACCTGCGATTGCACCTATTGCTGCACCACCATCTTCTCCGGTAATAACTTTTCCACTTACGCCTCCAAGTATCATTCCAAGTAAGACATTGCCGGTATTATCATTATTTTGCCTAGTGTTTCCGTAAATTGGTACTTCCTCGTCTTTGCACATCCTAACTGGCGTATACTCTGTGACGGTTTCATAATTTTTCTCAATTTGAACAACTCTGGCGTACAGCTCATTTGCTGATGACTGGTAGGTTGATCCTATTAAAAAGAATAAAACTAAAAATGGGTTTTTCATTTTGTATTTCCCTTCGAGGCTAGAATATTTAATTAATAAGTAATGTTTTAGGTCTACTCATAATCACAACTGCTTAAGTTGAGTATAGGTTGTTTGGATTTTTATTCAATATCTGGGCAATGTTATTGAACAAATAATTAAATTTTATAAGGTTTTATAGAGTAGGGCGCTTATCTATTGTATTGAACCAACCACCTAGAGCCGTTTCGTAAGCCATTCCTGCCTGAAAAACGTCTTCATCACAATAAGTTTTTCCTACAATTTGTATTCCAGTTGGAACACCGTTTGATGCTCTACCAGAAGGAACGGTTAAGACTGGACATCTACTCAGCGTATTAAATGGTGTTGTCATGCACCAACCAAGCATTTTGTTCACCTCTTTACCGTTTATTCTTAATTCGTCTTTTGTAGAATCAAAGTCTGCGGGAACTGCTGGAATCGCGGTAGTGGGACAAATTAAAACGTTATACTCCTCTAAGATAGGGCCTAGAGTACTGTACATTTGATAGGCTATATCTAAAGAATTCAAAAAATCTCTTGGAGTGCTTTTAAGAGATTCTTCTGCAAACTCTCGAGCATAAGTTGTTAACTTATCTGCATGTTGCTCTAATTCATCTTGCATGGCAGCGCCAAATATATGGCCCAAATATGCAAGGCCAGCCTCCAATGTCTCAGGTCCCCAACCAAGGTCTACTTCTTCAACAGTTGCGCCAAGGGATTTAAAAACCTCCAAAGAGGCTAAGGTATTTTTCTCCACCTCTGGATCTACCTCGAAGCAACCAAGATTGGGTGAATATGCGATCTTCCAATCTTTTATCGGTTTATACTCATATGGTAAAACTAGTTTGGGTCGAAGAGATGCTATATCTTTTGGACTTGGACCGCACATAACGTTCTGAAGCCTTATAGTGTCCTTTACCGATCTAGCTAATGGTCCTGTATGGCAATAAAAATCTAAATTAAATATGGCTTCTTCTGGGTTTCGCCCATAGGGGGGCTTATAACCAACTAAGCCACACGTTGATGCGGGGATCCTTATAGAACCACCAATATCTGATCCAGTGCAAATTGTAGAAGTACCTGCAGCCAAAGAGGCTGATGAGCCACCTGACGAACCACCAGAGGTGTAATCATTGTTCCATGGGTTTCTTGTTATACCCCAAAGTCGTGACCAGGTAAATCCAGCACAAGAGAATTCTGGGGTTGCCGTTCTCGCATGTACTATTGCTCCAGCATCTAGCACCCGCTGATTTACTGGTGACGTATCCTCTGCAATGTAATCTTTGTAAATTAAAGAACCTTTAGATAGTGGTTGCCCTTCAATACCAGACTCATCTTTTATGCCTATTGGTAAACCCTCAAGATCCCCTGTAACTTCATTGTTGAAATACCGTTTTTCTGCGATCTTTGCGGCTTCTCGAGCTTCATCAAAAAACGTGTACGTGAATGCATTTACTGAGTTATTAACTTTTTCACTTTGATGAATTACAGCATCTACTAATTCAATGGGTGAAATTTTTTTTGCTTTAAATGCTGAAATTGCATCGTCAGCAGTTATATAACAAAGCTCATTATCGCTCATAAACTTTAACCTTTTGTTTTCTGATGTTTGGCAATCGCGTGTATCGCAGATAGCGTATTTATTTTATGTGCGTCATCTAAAAAATCTGGCCATGTAGAGAATTTCACAACTACCATGTTGTATTCTGGTGCAATGTAAATCAATTGACCAAATACACCTATACACATAACTGTCGTCTTATCTTTATCTTCAACCCAAAATTGGTTGCGATATTTCCCATTTGGAAGAGTGGTGCGTAGAGCGTCATTATGCAATCCATGATTTCCACTTCTAATATCATCAATCCAATCAGTTGGAATGATTTGGTTGCCATCTAATGCGCCGTCATTTAAGTGAAGAATCC
>Ga0209816_1000755_pt1 | contig 24954 bp, 11 predicted proteins | sample CoawatmetaG01DNA_FD_187509 | JGI IMG/M metagenome (GOLD analysis project Ga0209816, IMG submission 187509) | Marine microbial communities from the West Antarctic Peninsula - Coastal water metaG017-DNA (SPAdes) (version 2) | ecosystem: Environmental > Aquatic > Marine > Coastal ...
CAGCTTTCTTAATTAGTCGTGCATATTGTGCTGGCGTGTTAGCAAAAGCTAGCACTACACGTCCTAATGGACCAGCTTGTTGTTGACTGATTTTATCAGGTCTGCTTGACTGTTGAGACTCTTCTGCAATTTCTCTAAAATCTCTAAATGCTTGCTCTTCAGCTTCAGCTTCTGTTAAGCCTTCTTTTTGTAAAGCTTTAATTCTATTTCTATAAAACGAAGCTCCACCTGATGCAATGGCAAAACTATCTGCTAGCTGTGTTGGTAAGAAACCAGCTTTAAGTATTCCAGCGATAACATTTCTAGCACCATTTCCAGGGCCTTTAGCCATATCAGCAATATCAGCTTCATTTACATTTAGCTTTAAGCCGCTACGTCTATCTAATAAAAATGGTGAATTGAATAGCTTTTTAAAATCTTTCCAATATTGAGGTTGATTAGCAAATGCAACTCCAGCTTTTAATACGTTATTATCACTAAAGTTTATAAAGTTAACGGCTGATATAGTCTGCAATACAGCTGATCTAGTGTTAAAAAACATAATAGCACCAACTGAATTTGTTAACCAGTCTGTAAATCTAGCAGTTAGCTTATCAGAACCGGAGCTAGTATTTTTACCAGTACTCATCCTTGTAAGCATGTTCTCCATTGCTTCTCTGTAAGGCTTACCGTAAGCAGCTTCAAGCTTGTTTAGATTAGCTTCAGAAAATATTTCATCTGCATTTTGCTGCCATACTTCTAAATACTTATCTCTTTTAACTGTATTTAAAGCTTTTATAAAGTCTGTATCAATAGTTCCAGCAACCCAACCGCCATCAGGAGCAGCATATGCATCTCCTTTACCCATAGCTATTAATTGATCTGCAAAAACAGTTAAATCAGCATCATTATCTACATAGTCAACTAACTCTTGTTGGTCTTTTTGAGACAATCCAGGCACTGTCATACCTTGTTTATCCCAAATAGCAACTCTTACTGCTTGCTCTTTAGTAAAGTCACTATCTTTTATTTTTTTACGTAAGTTTTTAGGTACAATTTTTAAAGCTTTTTTAAGGCCTTTAAAGTCTTCCATCAATGAAACTCTATCGTTAGCTAAGTTTTCCATTGCTCTTGCAAATGGATTAAGCAAATGAGCTTTATACCAAGCCATTTGAGCATCTCCAACATCACCTTTTCCTAAAGTAGAATACAATAAACCTACAAAGTCTTCTGCAGACGGCGGAATAAAGAAGTTAAATCTACCTTTATTAGCTCCAGCAACCTCAGCTTTAACTCTAGCGTAAGTTTTATCTGAAGCTATGCCTGTTTTGTTTTCTATAATATCATTAAAATCTTTATCAAGATCTAATGATTTGCTAAATTTAAGTTCAGATTCTTGATTAGTGTTGTCTGTTTCTTGCATAACGTTTAAAACGTTATTATTGAACAAATCAGACTTGCTTAGCTTTACGGTAGCTGGAAGCTTATTGTTGTTTGTTTTAGCTGGTTTAGATAGCGTTTCATTAAAAGCCGGATCTATAAAGTTGCCTGAACTGTCAACACCATGAATATCGTATACGGTTTTACCTTGATAAGTCATTAAAGAATTAGGATCTATACCAAATGCTTGTTTCGCTACGTTAGGATTAAAGTATCTAGACCAAACGTTATCAGTTTCTATATTAAATCCGTCTGGAGTTTTACTTTTATATGAAAACTTTTTACCATCAACTCCAATTCCAGCTAACTTATCATCGTTTTTATTTAATAAAGCCCCTTGGAAATAATTTTTTTCAACATATTTAAAGTTTTTAGCTACATTACCTGATACTGCTTGCGTAAATAAATATTTAGCAACTCCGGTAGCTGGTAGCGTATGCTCTTCTGTAAAAAGTTTTTCACCTTTACTGTTAAACATTTTACCTATTTGAGTAAACTTAACTGGAGCACTTTTTCTTATGAAATGACCTTGCCAGCCAGCTGTAGACTTAAGGAGTCCACCTACTAAAGCCGCATTATTCTTGTCCTTCCCTTCGGCTATAAACTTTTCAAAAGTTTTAAATATACTCTTTAAAGCTTTTTGTTTATTTTCTTGTCTATTTATAAAGTCAACATCATTAAATCTTTCTTTGTTTAGTAATAAAACTTCTTTTTTGTTTACTTTTTGGGTGTAAGGTTCTTTATATAAAAGATCTTTCCACATAGGAGATTCAGGAGGAAACTTAATTCCTTCACTTTCAGCTTTTTCAATCCATGCTTTGGCGTCAGCAACATTTATAAAAAATACGTGGCTACTATATTTTCTAAACGCCCCATCAGGAGCTTTATATTTTGTTTTACCATTTTTATCTTTTGCTAAAACTCCAGGCGCAAAAGAACCATCTTTCATTTTATAAAACTTAACATCACCACGCATCTCAGAAACAGATTTACTTGTTCCTTGAAAATTCTTCCAAAAGCTTTTAGGAAATTTAGAAGCTAAACCAGGTATTGGTTTGCCATTTTTATCTACTTTAGTAGAAATTAAATCATCTAAAAATTTTTCACGTACAAGTTTATTATTTAAGTTTAAATTAACTACACCTAAAGTTTCAAATATAACGCTCCAATCTTTATCGTTTTTAGCAAAGTCATTTTCGCTTACTTTAAAAGATTCCTGCAGAACATAATCTATAACACTTGATAGTTCTGTTCCGCTAAACTTTAAAGTAGGTAGTTCTTTAGTTGTTTCTTCTGGCTTATACATTTCAAAACCAATTTCATCTACAACTCCATTTGTTTCGTATTCAAACGTTTCTGCATCCCAGCCTAATTCTTTAGATAGTTTATCTAATAGAACGTCATAAAACTTAACTCTACTAGTTTCACTAGTTAAAGCATTAAAACGAACAGTAGCTATGTTTGGATTTGATTTTATTTCATCAATTACACCATTGTAAATAATACTCACAGCTTTAAACTGATCTCCTTTACCTGTTAATTCTTGACTTCCATCTTGATCAAATTCTAATGAATAATCAGTAGGATCAGCATCTTGATCAGCTCCTAAGTCTCTAGCGTTTAATTGTACATTATATGTCTTATCGCCAATAGTAAAACTGGTATTACGATTCTCAGCTTCATCTATAGACCAATCTAAATCCTGTTTAGTACTTAGACTAAACTTTAAGGTAGGCGCTCTATCTATTTCAGATAATACTTTAGCTCTTTTAGCTGGTTCTATTTTACCTTCAGTAACTTCAGGAGCAGCGTCTTTAACTAGCATTTCAGTTACAACATTAACTAAACCAGCTTTTCTCTTTTGAGTAAAAAACTCTTTAGCTTGTTCAAGTGTTGTAGGCAGCTTAGAGGACACTTTAGGTCCAGACTGTAAGTTAGTATCCTTTGGTAATATACCTTTGTTAACGGCTTCCCTAGCATCCTTAACGTTAAGTCTAGGACCTTGTTCAGCTAACACTTTTACTTTAGCCTCTCTTTCTAGTTTAACTAGATCCGATGCTGGTAAAGCTTTTAATACTTCTAATATATTTTTATTTAGAAATTGCTCGTCTATAGCTTTCTCTGTACCCATAAGATCAGATACAGCTTTACGTAGCTTACTCTCTCTAGCTTTTTTATTTACAGCTGTTTTAACTTTCTTACCAGGTAAATCACTACTTAATATTTCTCCTGAAACTTCTTTAGCTAAATCATATATTTCATCGCCTTGCTTGATACCAAGAACTCTTCTAAGCTTAGAAGTAGCTTGTTTGTCAGTAGACACAACGTCAACTGCAATTTCTTCAGCAGCAACACCTTTAGCTTCAGTTACATCATCTGTAAATTCTTCACCTAGTATTCTTTTCGACGCCTCTATAGCTCTAGCTGGTAAAAACTTATTTATATAAGCAGCCAATGGAACACCAGACTCAGGTTTATATTCTTTAATTAAATCTAATATACCACGTTTACCTGTTTCTACTTCGTCAGTAAGTAGCTGTCTGTCAAACCCTGGAGCTTGAGATCTTTTTTCTACTATTTTATTTGTTATAGGTTTAAACTGCTCTATAATGTCAAAAGCAGCAGCTTCACCTTGTGCGTCATATAGCTCTTGAACTTTAGTCGATGCTTCTTCAGATCTAGATTCTTTAATGTTTGTGTCTGTTTTTTTATCTAAATCTACTTTTTCTTTTATTTTACCTTTTTTAAGCTGTGAAACATCTTCAGAGGTTAAGGTTTCTGTTTTTACTTTTTTAGATAATGAATTTAAAAATTCAACTACATTTTCATCACCTTGCAATATAAAATCTCCATCTGTATTTGTAGATTTGTTTATTCCATTATTTATAGTTAAACCTAAAAGACCTAGTATACCTTGATTTTTTTTAGCTTCTAAATCAAACCTTTTAGAACTAACTTCTTCTAAAAAATTAGTTAACACCTCATCGTATCGACCTTCACTTACGTCTAAAGCAGTGTTTTTTGAAACTCTATTATAAGCAGATTCATTATTTTCTTTTAACCAAGACAAAACAGTCTCGGCCATACCTTTAAAAGCTTCTGGATCTTTAGCAAAACCTAAAGTGAAAAGAGAGTGCCCTAACTCATGTAAACCTATACCTGTTTTACCGTTGTTTATTGAGTTTTCTTTCACTACAACAATATCACTAAAAGAATCATCTGGGCTATAATTAAAACCGTTAACTTGTCCAGATTTTACTCCCTCAGTAGCTTTATTTAGTTCTGCTTCAGCTTGAGCTTCTGTTATTTTTCCACTTTTAACTCTAGCATCTAAAGACGCTTTAAACCCTTCAATAGCTTCAGACTTAGTTTCATAAACATTAAAAGTTTGTTCTGTTCCAGATTTATTTACAGCGATAATCGCTTTTTTTGTTTTATCTATATTAGTGTCAAAGTTTTCGCTTAAGTATATTTTTTCAGCTTCTATTTTAACAGTAGCTTTATCTACTTTTTTACCCTCACCTATTAATTTTTGCTCAGCTAAACTGTTTAATCTATTTAACTCTTTACTTGGTAGTAAATTAATATTTATTTTGTAATCTTTTTTAAAGTCATTTATTTCGTTGTTTAAGGCGTCAAACAAAATCTTTAAAGAGGTTAAAGACGCTTGTTTACTTTTATCACTTCCAATACCTTCCGCGATATTTTTAGCTTCTTTTTGTATTTTTAGTTTATTTATTTCTGCAACTAATAACATTTCATAACCTTCTTTGGTTAAGTTTGATTTTAGCTTTTTTCTTTTAGATTCTAGCTTATTAATAAAGCTATCAGTTAGTTCTTTTACTACTTGTTTTTTAGCTCTTGCTTCTTTAGTTCTACCATCAATATTTTGTAATTCTAAACTTATTTCGTTTATCTCATTAAGATCAGCCATAGCCTCTTGATTAGAGTTGTAGTCTGAAAAAACACGACTCACCATTCCATCGACTAAAGGTACACTAGTAAACGTTCCACTAAGCAGTAAAGCGCTGAAAGCCGCATGTGGCACATCTTTAACCAAGTTACTAGGTGACCACTCTTTTCTACCTATAAGCATGTCTATACCTGCTTGAAACATCACTGTCCCAGATTCACCCGCCACCTCTATAGCTGTGTCTTTAACTGCCGTCTTACCTATTTGCTTTAAAGTAAACTTACTAAGACCATCTAGTATTCCTTTAGTTGGAACACCAGCAGTAGCTTTTTTTAATATATTTATAGTTGGTATAGCTGCGAAACCAACCTCAGCAGAAGCGTAACCCGTAGCAACTCCAGCTTTGTATAGCGCAGATTTTTTAGTGCCTAATATGTTATTCTTCTCTTCTTCTTCTAAAACTCTTCTTTGCGTTTCATAACTAGTGACTCCAATAGCTATAGACCCAGGCCACATACCCATAGAGTACATAGCTAAATTGCCAAACTGGCCAACAATTTCTTGAGCCGAAAACTCAGCTAAATTAGCTCCACTAGAAAAAGCGTCTTCAAAACTAACATCATCTTTATAGTAATCTTCAAAAAGCTTATCAGCTCCTTTACTGTATGACTCAGCTGTTTTAGAAAAATCTCTTAAGTTCCCTATGACCATTCCAGCTAAAGGTGTCACGCCACTTCTGTTGGCCATTTGTTTTATTTCTATGCCATCAGCTATCATGGTAGAAGCACCACCTAATAGGTCATAAGGTATTTTACCTAAAACTAAAGCGGCTTTAGATCCTAATTTGTCTAAATCATTATAACTTTTTTTAGTCAATTTCAGATCCTCTGCTTCGTTTTTAATAGAAACATCTAAATCTGATATATCGTCTACAATAGCCTGTATATTGTTATTTGCTATTTCAAAATTTTCTTTAGATTTTACAAATAAATCAAATGTAGCTTTAGGAACTATTTTGCCATTTGAAAGCTTAACGGTTTTATTGTTTTTTATAGCCTCGTTGTAAACGTTCACTAAAGAATTATAACTTTGCGCCTCTTCTTTGTTTGTGATTTCGTTTGGATTTCCAAAATCTTTTAAGTTTTTTTCAGCTTCTTTTAGCTCAAAAAAACCTAAATCTGTTAAATCAAAATTAAAATCAGATTCTTCGCTAAAAGCTTTAGCTATTCTCACGTAGTTATCTAGATCAGGATTGTTAAAAACCTCAACTTTTTCAGAATCTCCGTCAATATTAGTTACTTCTTTAATTGTAGTTCCTGCTGTAGATTTTAAAGTGAGTTTTAATTCTTCTTCTAAAGCTTTCTTTTTAATTATTTCTTCAGAAGCTTTTTCTACTTTTTGAGTAGTTACACTATCTTTATTTTTTTCGCTTAAAGTTTCTAAATATCTTTTAGTTAAAACACGTTTTATTTTTACACGCTCTACATTGGTAGCTATTTCTATAGCTTTGTTTGTTATTTCTTGTTCTGTTGATCCTTTAGCTAATATGCTTTTAGCTTCTTTTGCAAACTTACCGTAACTTTCATTTGCTTTTTCAGAAGCATATACTTCATTATCGTTACTTAAATCGGTGTTTAATCTAAAGCTTTTTAACTCTTCAGTTTCTTTTCTTGGAGTTAAAACTATTTCATCAAGTTTTATATCAGTACTTAATATATCAACTTGTTCAGCTTTAACTACTTTTTTTCTTTCAGCTATTTCTTCTGGAGAGTTTTCTAAATCTACTTTTTTTTGTTTATTTAGTTGTTTTTTCTGCTCGTCAGTAAGATCCTTATAAGCGGTTAACTCCGAAGAACCATCTTCCGATTGTAAAGCCGTATCTTCTGTTACTGCAGGTACAACCTCCTCCACAGCAACTTCCGGCTTTCCCAGCTCGTCCTGAGGTCCAAAGTCTGGATCTTCTTGTATATCTGGATTAGCTTCTAAAAAAGTTTGAAGATCTCTATCTGTTTCTTCAGCAAATTTCTTTGCTTGCTCTTCAGTTAGTTTTTTACCGTTGAATATATACATACTAGTTAAATTGATCTGCAGTTAATACTTCTTCTTCAACCATTTCAGGTTGTACTTTTTCTTTTACAACTTCCGTAGTTTGTCCTACAGCTACCGTTGGTAGCAATGGTTTTAAACTACTAAACATAAGCTCTTGAAACTCAGCCTGTTGATCTGCGTCTATGTTTTTACCATTAGCAGCAACTCCAAATTTAAGATCTTCTTCTTTGTTAAAATTATTTCTCCATGCTCTATTAGCGTCCTCATAGTTGTTTAATAAAGAATTAGCTCTAGCTGTAGATTTAGCTTTAGTATCATTAATTATTTTAGCCATGTTAGCCGGTATAAATTCAGTTTGCATTTTACCGTCTTTAGAAACTTCAAGGTATTTTTTATCTAATAATAAATAAGCATCATTATATTGTAAACTTTTGTCTATGATTGATACTTGCTTACCATCTACGTCTAAAGAGCTTGGAGTTTGTAGCATCTTTATATTCTCTGCTTTTAAATTCAATATAACACCAGGATCGTAAGCTAACCAAGTTAAAGCTGGTTTATCAACCGTCATACCATCTAGTAATGATCCAGCATATTTCAACCTTATTTCTCCATCGTCACCTATGTAGTACTCTTCAGATGCATCATCACCCGCTAAACCGCTTCTAATAGCCATAGTTTTACACCAAACCGGAGTGTCTCTACCTACTAAAGCCATACCTTCGGCTTGACCTGGGTTTTTAGCATCTTCTAAGCCAAAATACTCGATCATAAACATAGAATCAGTATCTCTACCTATTTCTATTATTTGGTATAACTCTGTTAAAGATTTATTTAAACTAGACAAAGCAACACCAGCATCATTTCTTTCTTCTCTTGTTCCGGCTTGAGCAACGGCAGTGTCAGCATGGTAAATACCCCATATAAGGTCATTACCTAATTTAGATAATGATGGATTATTTATACCGCCTTTTTTTATGTTTTTTAACGCTTCTTCTTGATCATCAAAAAGTCTAGCAGCTACATCTCTTTGAGTTGTGGCGGCTTCTTTCTGAGAAGCAGACATAGAAGCTTTGTTTTTTCTTATAGATTCAGCTGTATCTACCCCTAAATTATCTACGGCACTTGTCCATAGTTCATTAGCTTCTTTACTTACAGATGTAAAAGTACTTTGTTTTGCTTCCATATTTATTATCCTAATTTTCCAATAGCTGCGCTACCCATGCTACCTACAGCACTAACTCCAGCGTTTATTGAATCAGCTTTTGCCTGAGTGGCTGCTGCTTGTTGAGCCGCAGCACCTGTTATTTGAGCTTGCTTACGGTCTAATTGTTGCATTTCTCTTTCTTCTGTTCTTCTGAATTTTAAATCTTTTGCCTGAACATCAACATCTTGCATTCTTTTAGCTTCGCCTCTTAATTCGCCTTGAACTCTTCTAGATTCGTTTAATTGAATACCTTGAACTCTTTCTTCTCCTTTAGCTGCTAGTTTCTGGTTGTTAGCCTCTTGTTGTTCTATGCTAGCGGAAACACCTTTTTTACTTTCTAATGCCATTCTAGCTAAAGCAGTAGCTCCACCGGCGCTTGCTCCTGTAGCTCTAAGAGTATCAAGAGTATTAGCTAAAGCGATATCAGCTTCTTCAACTTGCATCTCTGCAGCAGCTGTAGATACAGATAAATTAGCAAAAGGATTAGAAGCTATTGAGCTTACATCTGAAATCATAGCAGATAAATCTGTTACTCCTTCGTAGGGATTAATTATATCTTGTCTACTGTTCTCAAGTTCTTCAAGTTCACCTGTTAATCTGTTTTTGTTATTACGTGCTCTTTTTTCTGCTTTACCAGCTGAAATAGCGCCTATAGCGCTACCTGCTACGGCGGCTGCACCTCCAATTATTGCTGCTGTTACTATTCCCATTTTATACTATTTTTTTTGATATTTCATAAGAAGGATCTTTGTCTATTGTATAATTTAAACTTTTATGCGTATCAATTAAACCTTTACTTCTACCTATACTTAGTATTACTTTGCATCCGCTTATTTTAGCCACATACTCTAAGCCTGATACTAAAAGTTTACTAGCTTCTTTTTTGTCGGCTTCTTTATAATTAGCGTCTGAAACTATCCATTCCATCCAACCGATTTTAGAATTAGTAGTGTATATAAATCCGGCTATAATAGCTTTTCCGTGCTTTTCAACGATAAGTCCACCTGTTCCATTTTCAGGTAATAATTCTTTAGTTGGATGCGTTTGCCATTCAGGCCACATTTTCCAAAGACCAACTAAAGTATCCCAATCAGATTCTTTTAATTTACGTACACTTAATTCCATTTAATTTAATTTAATATGATGATTCTACATATTGTGAAGACACTGCAAATAATTCTTTCATACCACCCACATCTGTTACCGTATCTGTAGATAGTTTTACTGTAGCAAAATAACCTTTTATACCAGTCATAGCTGCTCCCCAAAAAACTTCTCCGGCAGCAGCTGGACTATTATTTATAAGATTTGACATGTATTTGTTCTCTTTACGAGAAAAACCTGCATGATTAATTGGAGGTGTTAAAATAGCAGGATATTGATTTCCATAATTATCATAAGATCCTTGATTATAGCTATAAACTAAAGCTACAGTATCTTGAGTACCTAGATTGTATGCGTCTCCAGCAGCATTTATTGGCGTTCCAACGCTTGCTACTCCTGTAACTCCAGATTTAAAGCTATCAACTTGCCAACCATTACCTCCTTCGTAGTTAACTGTCTTAAATACTTTAGACATACTAACTTTTGGGTTAAAAATAAACTCTATATTAGCTTTTTGCTGTACTCCGTAAAAATTAGAACGTTTAGCATCCGCAGCGTAATGCAACCATAAAACACCATCTTTAACAGTGTAATATTGATTTTTAATACTACCTCCGTTATCTGGTTCGTAACCAAAGAAACTAGTAAAGCCATTTACGCCGTCATCAAAAGTAACCGTTGAGTATGTGCCAGAGAAAGGTTGTAAAGATAATACATACTGCTTGCTGTGTATATCCCAAGCTCCTATTGCTTTACCTCTTTCGTCAATTGATCTGTCTAGTTCGCTTAGTTTGTCTCTAAAGTAGTCAAACATACCGTAATTAGATATTTCAGTTAAACCATCGTTAGACAACCTTAAAACTGCATTACGATCTTTATCTGTGAAGTATTTTCTATTACCGTATTTAGCAAAACTCTCTGGATTTCTACTTATACCAAAATTGCCAGAATAAGGTTGAACTGCACCTATAACAAGATTAGCAGATGTAACTGTTCCACCGCCTTCAGCTGAGTATATAGCATCTTTATCTATTAAAGCTCTACTTACTTTAGATTCTTGAAATATAGTTAAATTAGTGTTTTCTGCATAAAGTCTTTGTATTGATCCGTTAGCTGGATCTACACTTTTTATTATATCTTCACCTACAGAGAAAACGTTTGTATCGTTTATACCTGTTCTAGAATTAAATATACCAGAGTATATCATTGAATTAACCCTTAAAGATGCTCTTGGGTTGTCTTCTACTAAATAAGCTCTTACGCCAGGCTGTACAGATGCATTATTGTAACCACCAGTTATTCTAGCTTCTTCTACAGCCCAATTATAAACGCTTGATGCTGCTGGAGTAGGTATTATGCTTGTGTTGCCATATGTATTGTCTCCTCTGGAGCCATTCCACATAGGTGCGCTATTAGGCGCTGCGTCACTTAATGTCTTTCTCAGTATAAAACTGTTGAAATATTTAACTTCTATTACTCCCATATTATATTATCACTTATTATTTAAAAAATCTCCAGTAAATTACACAGGTCCAGACGGCTGTCCATTACCATCGTCACTTCTATCATATGGATTATATGCTTCAACAGCGTTACCTACCATAGGTATTGCTGATTGTTTTATTTTTTTTCCATTTAGATCAAATTGAGCCGTATATTTTCTTTGAGAATTGCTAGAGGAGTTTACTTGAGGCTCATAGACTTCACTAGTTGTAAATGCTGAATTTTCTGTACCATATTCGCTATTAACACTGTTAATCTCTTGAACTGATTGATATACGTAATAATCTCCTTGTCTTGCAGCTGGAACCCAATTTTGAGTTAGAGATGATTCTCTAAAAAACTGAGTAACATATTTTAAGGACCACTCTCTAGCGTATACAGTTTCAAATGTCGTTGGGTTGTTTATAGTTAAGTTTTCAGCGTCAATTCTAGTCAATTGCCCTGTTAGTGATACTCTATAAGCATATACTTCGTTAGAAGATTCAGTTCCAAGTGAAGGATAATAAAAATCACCGTAAGATATATCTACAGTAATTCTACTTTCTGTTAAACCTGCTCCTCTTTTTTTATATGAATTACTATCTCTCCAGCTAGGTTGGTTACTTAAAGGGGTTGGAATAACCCTACTTGGAGGATCAGGTCCATCAAAAGAAGGACCTCCATCTACTGGATATAAAATTAATAATCTATAATCACCATACTGATCTGCTGTTTGTAGGTAACCTTGATCTTTTCCAAAAACAAAAGTTTTTGAAACTGTAGATGTAACTGAAGATTGATCAGACGCCTGAGGAAACCAAGCTGTGGCACCTACTGAATCTTGTGCTATTCTATTTGGATCAACACTTGATCCAACGCCTTGTGTTATTTGGTATTCAGCAGAGTTTTTTAATATACCTGTTTTTGCAAAGTCATTTCCATTAGCGCTTGAGTTTAAGCTAGCATTATTAATGTTTATTTGCTCAGAACCAAAACGTATTTGAGAACCTTCTACATCTAAAACATCCTGCCAAGTGCCTCCTGATGGTCTTATCTGTAAATAAGCAGTCCACGAAACCGTGTTGTAGGTAGGCTGGCGAGAAGACGATGAATCAATAAAAGAACTCCAAGGCCATTGTCTAAATTTAAAGTCAACCTTTAAAAAAGCTGTACCTGCGGTTAAAGAGTTGTTTCCGTTGCTAACGCTAGTATCTCTAGAACCTGTCTTGTAGTTACTGTTGTTCATCCTGTAAGGATTTCCTTCGTCATCTTGTACAGTTAAATCTACATTACCAGAGGATTGAACCGATGAAGAGGTGTTACTAAATCCAGATTGTAGTAGTGATAAAAGCTCTATACCGTGTGTTCTTGAGCTTGCGCCACTTTCTGCGTTAAAACTATTTGGATATGGATCAGCTAAAGCTGATGAGTAGTCTTCACACCAGAAAAAACCAGTAGATTGTATTCCTTTAGATATATCAGGTTGAGTTGAATTAGCTGCGTCATACTTGCCAAAACCTGGATTCATAGGTTGTTTTCCAGCAACAGCTCCTATTTGCACAGTATAAGACAAGTTACCAGAATCAGTTACGGTGATGCTAAAACTATAATTTCCACTAACATCTAAAGGAGCAAAAACCTGTCCATCAGAAGGATTTATGCTTATAAGAGGTGTAGATGTTGGAACTTGATTTTTTATTTCCCAAGATAAATTGCTCGAAAGTTTGCCAGGTACAATAGTACCATTTGTACCTAAAAAAGTAAATATTGGAACATTTGGGTCTGTTCTGTCTTCTGATATAGCTGGGAAAAGAGCTGCATTTGTTATAATAGGACCAATGTTACCTAAAATTACCGCAGGAACATCTACATTACCATAATTAATGATATTATTTGGGTCTGTTTTATTTATAACGCTAAAAGTAAATATAAATGTATTTTTTAAAGCAGCTGTTTCAAAGTATTTTTCATTAACAACTTTTAATGTATAAGTTTTTTTATTGTCAACGTCAGCGCCATCTTCAAGCAACCAATCGCTTGTTATTACGGTTCCTTGTCCATTAGAAACGTTTACAAGTTTTATTTCTGCATTAGCTATAGGAACTCCATTTCCTAACCCAGAAGGTAAAGTAGCTGTAAAATTTAAAACAACAATATCTCCCTGGGGAGAAGCCTCTGTTTGCGAATAAAGAAAACCATCCTCACCATTAGAGTTCCATCCTTCTAAAGTTCCGTCGTCATTACCCGCTAACAAATTAAAATCGCTTATTAATCCAGTTGTAGAGGTTTCGTAAAATATATCTAATAAAGATTCAAATGGAGCCGTTTCAAATACACCTAAAAATATATTTTGTCTAGTATACCCCGTTATGCTACTTACCTGTGAAGAGCCTATTGGTTTAGACAGCGGCGTAGAAGCGGCAACTGAAACGTTATTTTGAGATATTCTAGCTACATAAGGATCTGAATCTGTTTGATATATAGTGCTATATGGAGGATTAACGGTTGCATCAATGAACATATTGTTTTGTTCTGATATAGACGCAACAGTCATTGTGTTGTCTTTTGGATAATAAGGCTCGTTATATGTAGGGGCAGTGTTATCAATGAAATTAGGCGTAACTCTACCAAATAACTTAACGTCACTTCTGTACTGAAGCTGTTCGGGTCCCACTTCTGTTAAGTCTCTAGGCACTTTGTTTATATTATCGCTAATAAGAGATATATGTGCAATAGTGTTTATTGGATCGGGCATATCAGCTCTTTGAGTAGAGGTGTAGTCTGGATAATCGTTTAATATACCGGGTAAGTAAACGTTGTAATAATCTGTTTCTGTTTGCTTTACAACTACTTTATAAGAATACCAGCCCAAGGGATTGTAATTTGGACTAGTAGTATCACCATTCCATAAACCAGGAGTTCCTGTTATTATGTTGGAAACACTATTAATACCTGCATTTACTAGTATTTTTAAAGAATCTCCAGGCCATGAGTGTATGTCGTTAACTGATGGAGATACAGGTTCACCTTTATAGGGATGATAATATGTTGATCCTTTAAAGTTCAAATCATTACCTCCAGTTGTTATTGTTTTTATTTGCGTATCTATAGGAGAAAGTATAGTAGTAGACTGTCTTCCATATCTATCAGAAAGCACTATACCAACTTGATAGTTTCTATTTTGTTTTAAAGTGTGTTCAGGGTACTCTATTTGACTCGTGGTATAAAGTGAATTATTAGTATTAGAAATATCAAATATTGACTTTTCAGTAACAGCTACATCATAATTTATAGTAGAAGGTGGAGTGTGTTTATCTTGAAAATTACCATAAACAACTCTATTGCTAATTATTTCTTGACTAAGCGCTCTAACTGGCACTTTATCATAAACTCTTACTATTTCTGATTCAGGTAGTGTTTTATAAGGTTTTCTAGATTGATAATCGTAAGAATAGAAATCTGTTGATAAACCAACAAAAGTACTAGAAGGTATTGAATCTAATGTTTTTACGGTTAATGAGTTAGAATCTTTCCAAACAATTTCTACTTGAGATACGTCGTAAGCAGATTCTAAATTTTGTCCTTGAATTGGTAATGGAATATGAAGTTTTACATTAGTAACTTTATTACGCATAAATTCCACAATAGAACTTCTATAAGCTGAATCCTCATCACCGCTTAAAAAATAACCATCTTGCTGTGGTATAAATGCTTCTTGAGTAAAAGGAGCTAATATAGAGTATTCTCCATCAGAAAACTTAAACCTATAGCTAAAAGATACAAATTTATTTTTTAAATAATCAGGATCTCCAGGCCATTTAACGTCGTAATACATGTTATCCGTGGTTCCATCTGGTAATTTTGAAGAAGTAACATCCTGCGCTGCACACACCCATTGATTACGATTAGGATTAACAACAGTTGTAGAGTTTGGAATAAATTCGTTTGTATCTTGGTAATATAGCTCTATTACCTCGTAAGGATTATATTTTGCTATAGATACTAAATCTTCTGAATTATAGTGAGATGAATTTGCTTGTGCTGTGGATACGTTTATTTTTCTTGGTTGATTTCTGTTATCAGTCCAAAATAACAAATTCTCTAAAGCGTTTACAGCGTTTATTGGATTAGTTTTAGAGAAATTCAAATAAGCACCACTAACTAATTGAGATGCTTCTGTAGTTAAGGTGTTGTAAGAATATATGTAATTCAACGCCGTAGAAGAGTATAATATATTTCCTGGAAAACCTGGATCAGTATAATTTGTTAAAAAAACAAATATAGTACTAGATACTATGTCACTGTATAAGCCTATTGATTTTAATGTTCCAGTACTATGTCCTGCTAAAACGCTAAAATCAACTGGAACTGGATCGCTACCACTTGTGTTTATAAGAGCTTTTGAATTACCTAAAGCATTCTCTAAAGCACCTACGTCTTCGCCTTCTGATTTACTAACCTGTATATTAAATCCATCTCTATATTCACCTGAAGGTAGTAATCTACTATCAAGATCTTTATTCATTTTAGACTTTATAAAAGCATTTTTAACTTCAGCCATTCAATTTAGTATTTAATCCATTTAGATTTACCTCGAGCAATCTGAACAAACTCATTTAATTTTATATTTGATAATCTAATCTTAGCATTTCTTAGTTTAGCACTTTTTTCTCTTCTGAGTCTCTGTACGACATACTCAGGTTGATTTATTCTAGTAGCTATTATAGCATGACTAATATGGGCATATAAAGCTTCTTCTGCTAACTTAGGTATTTTCATGTCAGCATCATAACCTAAACCATCAGAAATATATTCTAAAATTATTAGTTTTTGTGCTAAGTCACTAGAAAAAGACATTTTGCCGCTTTTTTCATTTATAGTAAACCATCCGTTTACTTGAGCTGTTTCAGGCTGTAAACCATATCTTTGTCCAAAATAGTTATCTCCATACATGCCGCCATATCCTAAACCGTCTGACAATAGCATACCCGTCAAATTGCTTTGAGCAGCATTGATTTGATCTAGATTATTTGCGTTCCAGCGGGTTTCAGTTTGAGAAGAAAACTCTAAATTTTGACTGTCACTTTCTTGTATGGGTAAACCTTCGTTATCTTGAGCGGGTACTTCATAAGGATTACTAGTGAGCGTGGTGGGGTATATAATATGCTTTATTCCTTGACCATCAATCCAAGATACATTAACATAGTTTACGTAATCTTGAGGCAATGGAACGCTTAAATTAGCAGGTATACTAAGCTCTTGAGATCTTATACTTTTTAAAGTGTCATAGCTAAATTCTTGTAAACCTCTTTTAGCGAAAAATATTACGTCAGTTGTTTTGGCACTTGGAATTAGTTTACCTGCACCAACGTAGCCAACCATAAAATTAGTTATAACATCTTCTAAAGAAGTGTAAGCGTAACCACCGTAGTTATCTTCCACTGTAGTTCCAAAAGCATCTCTATTACCGTACGAACCTCCAAACTGACTTAACAGCTGAACTACAAAAGATTCTGTTCCAAGAGGTGGTATAGTTGCTAGAGTTATAACGTTATTTTCAACAGTGTATGCGTTTACATATTCTTGATATTGATTAGCCAACCCGTTAGGACTTACGTATAATCTAAAGTTGTTTAAATTGTATGTGTCCGTATTGGGATCATAATTTCCAAATGTTAAGTCGGTGTCAAATGTAGTTGTTAGCCTAGTGTTAACTATAGGAGCTTCAAATGTTTGAGAACCAGCGTAATACTGCGCATTTGTTTCTGTTATTAAACCATTATTTGGTGTAGCCATTTTTTAACTTTTTTTATTTGTTTCTTCGGCTTGAACTAAAGCGGCTGCCGTTTGTATTATTTGAGGGTCTCTTATTATGATACCAGAATACAATAATATTTTTAATACAACTTCAGTTTGCTCTGATGCGTGTAATTCGATATCAGTAGAAAGAATACTTTGATATTCGTATTGACCTAATGATCCAGGAGTAAAACCCCACACTACGTCCTTAGGTTTTCGCACGTAATCTACTTTTATTTTATCTATTATAGTTAAAGGTTTTATAAAAAGCTTTTGATTTTCATAAAGATAAGCTGGATTTATAACGCTTGGCTTAGTTAATTTAGATTGATTAGCATAATAAAACTCACGTCTATCAAGTCTTTGAACAACTTTTTCTTCGTTGTAAAGCACATTACCTAATCTATAAAAAATAACTTCATCACCATAAGAATCTATTGTTGGAAGCGAAAAGTAGTTAGTATTAGCTACAAGAGTCGCTGGTCCAAGTGTTTTGAATATAGCTATTTTTTCGTCAATATTTTCTTGTCTATCTGCATAATCTGTATCTGCCTGAGGCACACGTAGTTGCTGATTAAGATCATCGAAGTATTTTTCAAATATCTCTAACTGTACTTGTGTTGCTACTGTGTTAAACTCAGTCGGGGTCATGTAACCACGCTGCTCTTTATTCAGTATCATTAAAACAGTTTGATATACTGTATTTACGTCCATAGCAATTTTTTATTATTATTAAAATAAAGGAGGCTCTCGCCTCCCTTATAATATTACATGTTAAGAGAACTTTTTCTCTATAGACTGGAATACTTGTATTCCTTCGTCTGTTTTGAAGAAAGATGCCATAGCTGAGTATGGATTTTCATCAAAAGGTATTGTCATTAATTTACGTCCATTAGATGCCCAAGTAAACGTTCTTTGATCGTCGGCAAGTTTTATAATATTTGCTTCAGTTGCTCTAATGGCAAAATTTCTAAGTTGAACATTATCATCGTTAGCTAGATCTAAGAACAGTTTAGGATTATACTTAGCAAATAAGAATAAGTCTCTTTTAAGTTCCTTAGAACTCATGTCTGACACTTTAGATCCTAACTCTACACGTAGTATTGCTTCACATTGATCAATGTCAATATTTTTAGCAACGTTTAAAGCCTCTAGCTCCATCTCTAATTCAAATAAATCATCTTTAGCATCTTCTTGGATATCTTGCTCTGTATACAATATACTTAAAAGCGGGTGATATAAAGATAATATTTTTTGAAGTGCTTGATTTTCTTTAGTAACTAATAAACTTCCTTCTTTAAATCTAATGTGGCCAAGCGTAGCTTCGCCAGCTTGTTCATCTTTAAATGGAGAGTTTTGATTAGTTGCATATCTAACTTCTCTTTGTTCGTTTTTTTCAGCGTCATACCACAATAGTGGATGCCTTGCTGTATGTTTTGAAGGTATTTTTAATGTTAGAGGATTATGAGGTCCTTTTAAAAAATACGTTCTGTCTTTTATTTCCCAAGACGAATCTTGAATTGTTTGCTTTTTAGCCATAATATAATATAATTTGATATTTAATAAAAGTAGAAGTTACCCTCGTCAGTTCAACGAGGGTAAATCTACTAGAGTAATTACACTCCTTTGAATAATACAAAGTTGTTAGCAGCTTGCACTACTAAACATCTTTCAGATAAGAAGTTAACTTCCATAGCATCAAGAGTACTTGTGAAAGCACCACCTGCTGATCCAGTTAACCAAGACTTCATACGACGATCTTCTGTTTGAGAAGCTCTGTATCGCACGTGTAAGAATGGTCTACGGATGTTAGTTCCTAAAATTTGATCGTATACTGTAGAGGTTCCAGCTGGCACTAAGATACCTTCGATAGAAGATGGTCCCGTTTGCGCACCACGAGTAGAAGCGTCATTTAAGTATTTCCAGTCAGTTTTATAGAAGTCATAAGATCCTCTGCGGAAACCACTAAATCCAAGATTTAATGCCATTTCTTCAGAATTTTCAAATAATCCATAAGCAGTACCACCTTGAGATCCTTGAGATACAGCACTTAGCATGTTATCAAATTCTAGTGAAGTTGAACGTTGTAAAAACAACATGTTTTCTTCAATAGCTCCTTGAGTATCTAAGTTTTTCAAAATCTCATCAAAGTCATCAATTCCGCTTGCGCCACTAAATCCAACTTCAACGTTACCTCTAGACTGTACAGCAGCAAATAAACCTTGAGTACCTTTAAACGTAGCTGCTAAAGCTGCTGATCCTGCCGCTGCAAGCTCACCTTCAATAACACTCATTTCTAAGTAATCTTCAAAACGTAAACGAGTTTCAGATTCAGCTTTTAAATACCATAAGTATCCAGAAGTACCATCTTCAGTAGCAACTTCTACCCAACCGATCTGAGCCATGTCAGAACCATTGATAGTGTAAGTATTACGAATGATGATAGGTGAATTAGAAAACTGAGTAAATGAAGGATCAATACTGATGTTAGTAGTTCCAACAGCTGGATTAACACCACCTGCTACAGAATTAGTTGTTTGAGATCCTTTATTAAATTCAGAACCGTATACAAAGATCTTAACGATAGCACCTAAACCAGCTGTGTTTGCAGCAGTATAAGGAGCAACTGTTAATTGACCAGCAGTAGCGGCTCCAGGAGCAGCTAAGCTACTAGCTGTAACGATACATTTTAATTCTTGACCAGCTCCATCCATAGCAACTATAGTTTGCCCTGGAGATACCACGTTAGTAATAGCCGGAAGACCAGCTGCAGCTACACGAACAGGAATAACAAATACGTTAGCACCTGCATTACCTACATTGTCATAAGAGATATGTAGTCTGTTTTGTTCTGACCAAATAACTTGATCTGATGTCATTGGCATTTCAGCTCCAACCATACGTAAGAATCCAGAAAGAGTTCTATTTCCGTAACGTTCTACTTCTTGTTCGTAGATCTCAGGTAGATACTGTTGTGCGAAATCATTGGCGTTAGCACCGCCTGTGTTAAATGCTAAATAGTTTGTCGCTAACAGTTGTTGTTGTTGCGATGGTACTATCGAACCGAATTGTGGACTTAAAGCCATAATAGTTTAATTTTAATTGTTAAATTTTCTTGTTTTAATCTTAAGCTTTGAAGAATCAAGACCGCTAATTGCTTTCACTTTTAATCCATTAACAAATACATTACCATCTTGCGTTTTGCGAGGCTCTGTACTTATGTTTTTAGATTTAGCTAGTTGACTTTTAATCGCGTCAGTTTTACCTTGTTCATAAAAGTGCTGCGCTATAGTGTCAGCGTTTCGCGCTGCGTATAAAGCTTTGTGATAACCTTTCGTATCAACAACTTCTCCCTTGTCATTTAAGAACGTCTTAATGAATGTAGAAATGTCTTTTTGACTATCTCCAACCTTAACTGGATCCTTGATACCATATCTAAACTTTTTCTCTCCAACTTTAAAATCAAAACCTTTGAAATTGCTGTTAAGAAGTTCGTCTGTTTGGCCGTGGAACTTGTTTTGGTTAACTTTACTGAGCTCTTGCTCTTCGTTGTATCGGTTGAAAAAATCTGTAGCTTTTTGCTGCTCTTGATTTACTCCAGGTCTCAACTTGATCTCTGCGTAGTATTCATCTTTAAGCGAACTCAAATAGCTTTTAGCTTTTGCAACTTCTTCTTTATATGCGAGTTTCTTTTTACGGATATCTCGCGCTTCATCTAAATCCTCATCAAAATTAAAATTATCTTCAATTACAAAGTCAATTTCTTCTGAATCTAAATGTGGTTTAGCTTGTTTATAGTATTCTTTTAATAATGCCTCTCCATCTACATTACTGTAGTCTGCGTTTAATCTTGCATAGTCATCTATAGTACCACCTGTCTCTTTCATGAAAGAAACTAATTTTTCTAGATTTTCTGGAACATCTTGTGTTTCAGCTTGCGGTAATACTTCTTTTTGTTCCTGTGAGGTAGTGGCGTTTTCAGTGCCTCCAACCATTGTGATCTCTTCAGAACTATTGTCTTCATCTTCTATTAATTCTAAAGGTGATTCTACTTCTTCATTTTTGATTTCAATCTTAGTAATCTCGCCGGACTGCTGTACTTGTTCTCCCACTTTAGGTATATCTCCGGTTTGTTTATCATCAACCACTGCTTCTGTTTCTCCGATCGGAATGGCATCTTCTGTTGGTTTTTTAGTTAAATCTACTTTGGTGATTTCTGGAACAGTATCCATGTCTTTGTACTTAGGCATGTGATGCTTAACTTTAAATTCACCTTCTTGTTTTACTTGTTCTGACATAATATAATATAATAAAATTAATAATTCACTATCTTGGCGTAAACTGCTCTAGTCCAAATCCATCTAGATTATCATTACCTGCTGATTCAAAATTCTTAGGTAATAAATCGTTTTGTCTTTGATCTATCAGTTCGCTTTGTTGTGTACCTTGCATTTGTAGTCTTTGATCTTTTCGATCTTCTATTTGTGCTTCTTTTTGAGTGTCTGCTTTTGCTCTCATTTCAGCTAATTTAATTTGATACGAAAACTCTTCGGCCATTAAACCTCTTTTTATTTGAGCTTCTTGCTCCATTCGTTCGATTTCAAATTGGGATTTTGCTTGTTCTATTTGAACTGTTGTTTGAGCTAATGCTTGTTGCTTCTGTACCTCTGCAGCTGCTGCTTTTTCTGCAGACTCACTATTAGCTTGAGCTTGTGCTTGAATGTTTTCCATTTGAGCAGCTCTTTCAGCAGCTTCATTTTCAGCTTGTCTAAACTTAAGCAATGTATTAGCTAGCTTTATATTCTGTATATTTCTTATATCTATAGCGTCAGCTAGTTTTATACTTCCAGCTTGTAGTGCTATTTGTATACTTTTTTCTAATTGAGCTTTATCTTCTTCATCTGGCTCTAAATCTAAAAATATTCCAAAGTCATGTAAAGACAATGAGTCTATTTCTTGAAGAGTAGCGACATTGAAAGCATTTATACTGTTTAATAAAGAAGCTTTAGTTAAAGGAAACTGAAGCATATCACTAACTCTTAAACTAACGTTTTCACAAGAGCGTATAGTTAGATACATTAAAGACTGTAATATATGTCTTGTAGCTGTATTAGAATTAGCTGCTGCTAGTTTTTGCAAACCAACTAGGGCGTTTTTATCTGGAGAGCTACCATCTCTAGCTTCATTAAGCCCGGTTACATCGCGTATCATTTGTAAGTAATATTGATACGTTTGTATCATGGCTTGTATCTTAGATATACCTGAAGAACTTTGAAGTTCTTGAATAGGTATTTTACCTCTATTCATTTCGCCATCTTGAGTGAGCGATCTACCTACTATTGTACCTGTTTGAAAGTACATGTTTAACGCTTCTGCTGCGTTATAATTTGTTCCGTTACCTAAATCAACCTCAGCTAAACCATCAACGTCTACATACACTCCATCTGGAACCAATCTAGCTAGCACTTGCTGTAGTTTAAGATGCGTTAATTGAATCATGTCAGCAAAACCAGTTGTTCTACTTACTATAGACTCTATACGTCCTTGATACATTCTAGGAGCAGATATAACGTAATTCATGTTAACCTTTGTAGTGTCACCGTAAGGTCGTGTCATGTTTTCAGACAATTCCCACTTAAGTATACTATCACCCATACCTAGTATTTTTGCTCCTGTATATAAAACCTCTATAGATCTTGAAGCTCTTTCAAAGTTATCACTAGGTGGTGGATTAAAAGTATCTTGCTTTTCTAAGATTTTTTCTAGTCCTTGCTCTGTTTGTTTTATTTTGAATACTTGATCTTGATATGTCTTGTATTCAAAGAACAATACTTGATGTTGATTAACGTCGCTATTAACTTGCCAATCGCTTTGAGCATAATTCTGACGTCCTGGATATTTTTGTATTCTTTCTAACTCTTCGTCTGTTAAAGCTGGAAACAATTTTTTTATTTCTGGAAGAGTTATGCTTTTTATCTCACCAACATAATATATGTCTTCAAAATTAGGATCATCTGTAGCTGAATAAACTAGATTAGCTGGATTTACGTAGTCTATAGTAATTCCTTCAGCTAAATTAAAACTAGTCTTAACTGCTGATATACCTAACACGGTTAAATCATAAGCTAATCTTTTTTTAGTTTCGTCAAATTTATTTGAATCAAGAACATTATTTATAACTTCTTCTTCAGCTATCTCAATACTCTGCTTATAATTTAATTGCATGTATAGATCTAACTCATCTTGATCTTTAGGAAGATTATCGGGATCTGTTGAGGCAAAGAAATTTTGACCTGTTGCTTGAGATAGTTTTTCTATCGCTGCTTTATTTTTAATGTCACGCATGGCATTAGAAGCAAAATCAGTACGTTGTTTTAACGCAAATGGATCAGAGGCAAATGAATTTAATTCATATCCTTTTTCTGTCATACCATTAACTACAATATCTACAAACTTAGATAGCACAGGTATTGGTTTCCAGTCTAAATTTAAATAAGACAAATCACCATTATTTGACAATTCGTCCTTATATTTCTGCACAGGTTGTTCACCTCTAGCGTATAATCTTAGTCTATTAAAGTTCTGGAAATTATAGGAAAACCTATTCTGTCCACTGTTATTTCTAAACCACTCTTGTTCAATAGCGTTTCCAACAGCTAAACCATATTCAAATGATTTCTTTTCTTCTTCAGGTACCACCTGATCTGGAAAGATGCTATTATTATTAGTATAGACCATTTATTATATTATTTTTGAATTTTCACCTGTATTATTATATTTTCTAAAACCTAAAGACACTTTTGATATAACTCTTTGTGCTACAGGCGTATATCTATTTTTATTGCAAGCCATTATAGCTAAACCTGAGCTTATAGAAGCATCATGTTTTGTTCTGTTGTTTATATTGAACTTTTCCCAGTCTTCTAATGTTCTTTGAAAATACATGTTACCATAACCTTGATCTTGTACGCCTATATGGTGTTCTATATAATCTTCTATTGCAGCAGCGTGAGCTTGTTTTATATCCTCACTTGAGTTAGGTATTCCACCTATTTCTCTTTCGGTAACAGATAATTTATGCATGACCTTGTCTGGTCTATTCATAGAGTAACCTCTGTAACCTCTTCTTTTTATATAATACAAAAGTCTAGGTTTATTATTCTCTGCTAATATTGGCATACCATAAAAAACCAAAGCCATTAAAACGTCTTCAAAAAACATTTCAGCAGTTTGTGGTCTAGCTATGTATTCTAAAAAGAATAAATTAGGAGGAACGTCTTCCATTGAAAACTTAGTTAAACCATGTAAAGCGCCGTTGGATCCTCTACCATCTACCGTTCCTGATATGTCATAACTATCACAACCAAATGCGCCACAATGATCATTACCTGGATATTTTGTATTGTTTTTTAATATATACTTATTCTGCAAATTACTTGGAGGAACCCAACTAACGAAAAATCTACCATTTTTACTTGGTAAAAACATCACCCTAGTATCTTTAATCCCACCTTCCCATTGAAAATTACCCTGCGTAACAACATTAGTGTTACGAAGATCTTCATTATAGTCTATTTGCTCGTATATTTTAGTTAAATTAAACAAAGCTTGCTTAGCTTCATCTCTAAAAGCATGCTTAGTTGTTCTTGGAAATTGTCTATAGTATTCATTTAAACCGTCTTGATCTGTTTTTAAACCATCAACTTCATTCTCCCAATGCGATATAACACCTATATCTATGTCTTCTCCATCAATACCTTTAATTGGTTTTTTCGGAGTGTCGAATACAGGAAATCCATGAGTATCAATGTATCCTTCGTAGTTCCATTCCATAGGTATGAACAAACTATATAGTCCTGAACTAGTCTGTCCATTGCGGTTTCTTTCGGTGACGTCCGAAGCTTCGTATAGTTTCTTAAAATTTGCTCCACCTTTATCTAATGCGTTTGAGGTAGAACCCATCATACATTTTCCTACTATT
>Ga0209816_1000758_pt1 | contig 24909 bp, 27 predicted proteins | sample CoawatmetaG01DNA_FD_187509 | JGI IMG/M metagenome (GOLD analysis project Ga0209816, IMG submission 187509) | Marine microbial communities from the West Antarctic Peninsula - Coastal water metaG017-DNA (SPAdes) (version 2) | ecosystem: Environmental > Aquatic > Marine > Coastal ...
GCCCCGGAAGCGGTGACACCGCCATTACCGGCCTCCGGTTCCGCTTCGCTCCACCTACGCCCGGCAATGGCGGCGGAGACGACAATGCACTAACTAACAAGCCGGACCACTCGGTGGGGGCTGTTCAGCCCGCTTCGCGCACGAAGAAGGCACGATCGTGGTTCGCTTCACGGTCGACCGAGCCGGCAAGGTACGCGACGCGAAGATCGTCGGCCGCAGTCCGTTCGATGACCTGGAAGAGGAGACGTTGGATTTGGTCCGCCGTGTGCGACTGCCCCCGCCACCGCCTTCGCTCAGCGATCGGAATCTCATGCTGACCGTCCCGATTGAGTTCACGATCCCGTCGGGGAGCTGACAAATTTCCGCTCGACACCCTTGCGCGCGCGCATACACTGGTCGTCGATCAACAGGTGGAGAGGATTTTTCTGCTGGCCCGCTATGCGGCGGGGGGATGGTGGCTGATCGTGTCGAATGCCTCTCAGGTCATGCTCTTGTTTCCGTATCCTGGGCGTCGTCCATGATGCAGGGCGTGGAATCGTCCGCTGCGGTGGATGGCATTTTCCGTTTGCACTACGACTGGTTGTGTCGCTGGCTGCGACCCAAAATGCCGGCCGCCCATATGGCGGACGATATCGCCGCGGAAACGATGCTGCGGCTCATCACGATCGCCGCGCGCCAGACGATCGCGGAACCGCGGGCCATCATGACGGTGATCGCCCGCCGTCTTCTCTCCGACCAGCGGGCCAAGGATACGGTTCGGCTTCACTATGCGGCCGCGATCGCGCATCTGCCGCCGGCACTCGAACCATCGGCTGAAGACCAGATGATCATTCTGGAAGCGCTCGAGCGGATCGAGCGTGTCTTGCGTCCGCTCTCCGCCAAGACGCGGGCCGCGTTCCTGCTCAGCCAGATCGACGGATTGCGTCACGCCGAGATCGCGGAGCGCCTGGGTCTTTCGGTCAGCATGACGCGCAAGCATATCGCGAAGGCCATGCAAAGTTGCTACAGAGAATTTCAAGATGACCAGTAGGATAACGGGGTCGCCTGCGCCGCAACATGTGCTGGACGAGGCCATCGGCTGGATGATGGCCCTGCGGGAGAACGCGCTCACGCCGGCCGAGCGTGCCGAGTTCGAGACATGGCTCAAGCAGGACATGACGCACCGTGTCACATGGGATCGCCTGAACGGCGCATTGGCACCCTTCCATTCCGTATCGACCAGCCTGAGCGGCGCATCGCTCGCGGCGTCATTTGAACGCCACTCCGTCTCACGCCGCACCGCGCTTAAAAAAGGTGTCGGTGCGGTCGTGGCATCCGGGCTGTGCCTCGCATTGACCGATCGATGGCTGCCGCTGGGCGACGTGTTCGCTCGATACCGCACATCCACGGGGCAACGCGGACGCTTCGAACTGGCCGATGGTAGCACGCTGATCCTTGATGCTCGCAGTGCGGCCGATCCCGAAGCCTTTGGTGACCAAGACCGCGACGGACTTCGCCTCCACGACGGGATGGCCCTCGTCCAGGCGCGGCAGGACGACACACCTTTCACCGTCGCCGCGGGACCGCTGCGCGTCGCTTGGCGCGCGGGCCGCGCCATGTTCGTGAGCCGTGGCAGCCACCTCCAGACCATCGCCGTCGATGGTGACCTAGTCCTTAGCCTGGGCGTCCATCCGCCCTACACGATCCCCGCTGGTCGGGGCGTACGGCTGGTGGGCGACCGCTTCGTCGAACTTGCAACGAACGAAATCCTCAATTCCGTCAGTTGGGTCGATGGAAAGTTGATCCTGCACGACCGGCCACTGCAAGCGCTGGTCGATGCCGTCCGGCCCTATCAGGCCGGCATCGTGTCCATCACGGAAGCCGCCGCCATGGTAAGGGTCAGCGGCGTATTCGATCTAGATAAGATCGATGAAACGCTCGAGATGATCACATCGTTGTTCCCGGTACGTGTTGTCCGCCTCGGCAGTCTCGTTCGTCGTATCGAGGCTCGTTGATCGCGCCGCCGGATGCCATCCGGGCATGTTCACTAGGATGGCGAGCAGAGACGATGTCCGCGTTTTTACCGGCCATAGGTCCAACAGATGTCTGGTATCACGGGCGCTTTCTTCCGGCCGCTAGCCTTATCGGCGGCTTTCGGCATGAACCGGCATACCGATCTCTGGATCTCAACGGCGTATGTTGGTCGAGAGCGGCTCCCCCTTCCATTCTGCCTCGACGACCCAAAGCCGAACATTCGCGCGTGTTATTCGCCGCGAAGCGATATCGAGCCACGAGCCCAGCCCCCCGGCCGGGCCCTTTCAGGAAGTTATTGGCTCACGCTGCGAGCGACCGGAACGCAGACAAATGAGCGCGACGGGCGGCTACGACTAGATGCCTGTATCGTCAGCTATCGATCAGCAGCGCCTCGCCGAAGCCGCCAAATGTACGGCGCTCTTCGGATGGGTCGAGACCGAGCGCGAGCTACTGCTTCATCTCGTCGCGTCAGGCGCGGGCCGCCAGAAGCGCGAGCTGCGGGTAAGGCACGCCCGAGAGCGGCTTCTGTTTGCCCGCGAAGCGATAGGCGAAGCGCCATAGCTCGGCACCGTTGAGCTGGACCTGGATGAACAGCCTTCTCCCGTCCGAGCGCTTGTACGGACAGTCCTCGATCTTGAGCGATTTGATCGCGATGTTGGTACGTCGAGCCTCCGAACCAGGTTCGAATTCCACCGCGCAAAAATCTGTTGATATGGTTGGTAAGGCCGCCAACAAAAATACCAACAACTGGAACGAGCTGCAACGGTCCGTCGTACGACGGCCTGGGATGCAATTCCGGCCAAAGCTACTGACCGACCAACCATTGCCGGGACTTTCCGGGATGTGCTGGGACGGTCCGGGAGAGTGGATTGGCTGGGGCGGCAGGAGTCCCACCCAACTAATACACTTCCAAGTGCTTGATTTCATTGACATGCAGGGACCGCCTGCACACCGCATTGCTACAATGCATTGGCACAACGCGCAATCGTCATCTGGTCGGTGCTTGTAGGCGCATGCGATGACCAGATGGCGCTACGCAGTGCCGAAGATGGGCCATCAATCGATGGTCAGCTTGTTGTGCGCCATCACGGCCGCCAACCTGAGATCGCGCCGCATCAACTTGGCGGCAGCAAACAATCTCGGCGTGTTGTCGGCAAACCACTCGCGGCCCGGACGCCAGTCGATCATCACCGCGGCGTAGCAATCCAGGGCGGACGCCTGCTCTCCCAGCACATAGGGGCCGACGACTTGCTCCTCGAGCCAGCGATAGAGGCGCTCGCGATGGGCGTTGGTGGCATTGGTCAGTTCGTCCTGAGCCGACGGCGCCCATCGCTTGGGGTAATCGCCGTAGGTGAAGGTCGGATAGACGTTCGCCACGATCCAGATCAGCAGATGCAGGAAGCGGCGATGTTCGGCCGATCCCGACGCGGGCGCCAGCCCTGCGTGTCGCTCCGCCAGCCACAGCGCGATCGCGGCGGTTTCGGTCAGGACGTCGCCATCGTCCAGCACGAGCGTCGGAACCTGCCGCAGCGGATTGACCCCTGCCAGCCTGTCCTGCGCCGCGCCCGGATGGTCGAAGCCTTCGACATCGACGAAGTCATAGGGCTCGCCGACCAGTGCCAGCATCGTCTCGACGATCGCCGAACCCCAGGCCGGTACTCCGTAAAATTTCATGTCACGTTGCCATTTCGGCGCAGAAACATGGCGGATCGGCCTACAAGCCTGCTTAATCGCTACTCTGCGCGATTCCGTTCGGTGATGCAGCTTCGGACCTCAGCAACAACCGATCAAGTTCCGTCTGCACGCGCTTGCACGCGACATGATACGCCTTGTGGCGGATGTCATCCGTTACTGGCCAGCAATTTCCATCAGCCGTTAAGCCGGCAAGAGCCCGACCTCGCGGTAACTGGTGATCATCGAATCGAAGAGCGCGATGTCCGATCGGCCCCTCGCGAAAAGTTGGGCGCCCGCGACCGCTGCATAGATGGCCCGTGCCCTGACTTCGCTTTCCCCCGGTTCGACAACCTTGGCGTCGATCAGCAGCTTACCTAACCAGGCGACGTTGACGTCGGCAAAGCGTTGTACCTCGGTTTTCACCGGATCGGGAAGGTCGTCATATTCCGCCGCCATGAAGCTCGACAGGCAGATGCGGTTGTCGTTCGACAGCGAAGCCCGAAAAATCTCCGGGTAGCGGCGCAGGGCTGTGATCGCGTCAGGCGCCTCCCCCGAGATCGCATCGAGTTGTCCGACCGTGTCTTCCCAATAGCGCCGCGCCACCGCCGCACCGAGATCGGCCTTGGTCGTAAAATGGTGGTGGATGCTGGGCGCCTTGATCCCGACTTCGGCGGCGATATCGCGGAAGTTGAGGCCGTTATAGCCACGCGCCATCGCCATCCGCCGCGCCACGGCGAGCACTGCCTCCCTGGATGTTGAAACCGCCACTGCTCCACCCGTGTTACCAACCCGACCAAGTGGTAGATAGACCTTGACGCCCATCACGCAAGCGCGCATTTACACGCCTACCGATCACTTGGTAGGTACACTTATGACGCTCCAGTCGCCGCTCCCCACGAAACTTCGCCTCTTCACCTCCCCCTCGGCGTTCCCTAATCCCCAGCGGCTGCGCATCTTCCTGCACGAGAAGGACATTGCCGACCGCTTCGACGAGCAGGTCTACAATATGTCGCCGGTGGGCGAGCAGCGGCAGTGGAAGCATCTGAAGATGAACCCGTGGGGTGAAACCCCGACGCTCGAACTGGCCGACGGCAGCTTCATTTCGGAAACTGCCGCGGTCGTGCGCTATCTCGACCAGGCATTTCCGGGTCGCCGGATCATGGGCGAGACGCCCGAGGAGCAGGGGCTCGACGCCATGTGGGACAACCGCATCTGGGTGCATATCCTCTACCGCATCACCACCGCGTTCCATGTCCTGCACCAGGGACTCGGCCCCAAGCTCGAACTGACGTCGAACCCGGCATGGGGCGAGCATTGCCGCAAGGAAGCGCTGGCGCACACCGCTCTGGTCGACCGGCACTTCGCGGATGGCCGCGACTGGCTGCTCGGCGGTGCCGAGCCGACCTTTGCGGACATCACGCTGGCGACCGCGATCGCTTTCTCCAAATTCGAGGTGAATGCGATGCCGCTCGACGAACGCTATGAAAATATCGATGCGTTCTGGCAGCGGTGGCAGCGCCGCCCGACCTTCCTCGCCGCCTATGCCGATCGGAGCAGCGGCGTGCCGGAACTGGATAACCGTCCGTAGCAATCGCTCGACCCCAAATGCGCTTTGTAAGCGTTTGAGAGATACCCTGAGCCGGAGAGAACAAAATGCTGTTTCACACGATGGTTGGATCGAACGACATTGAACGATCGAAGCGCTTCTACGACAAGGTGCTGGGCACGCTCGGCGTCGGCGAACCGGCGCGGAATATCGCCGACAGCGGCCATACCCGGCTCATCTACAATAATGGCAACGGGACCAACTTCATCGTTAGCCAGCCGATCAACGACGAACCGGCGACCGTCGCGAACGGCAGCACCGTCGCCTTTTCGTGCAAGTCTCCCGAGCAGGTGAAGCAGCTTCACGATACGGCAGTTGCCAATGGTGGTACGTCGATCGAAGCCCCGCCCGGCCCGCGCCATACTGCGTCCATGGGTACGATCGAACTCGCCTATTTTCGTGACCCCGACGGCAACAAGCTTTGTGGGATCCATTTTCCCGAACAATCGGGCGCCCAAATAATCGGACGCACCGTATAATGGCCTGACCGTGTTGCCCGTCCCTCTCGTGGGCGGGCAACGCTTGGTCGATCTGACTGCACGGGGATTAGAAGAAACCGTCTGCCGGGTCGATGGGTCTGGTCAGCCGCAGCAATGCTTACGCTTCTTACCCGATCCGCAAGGACACGGATCGTTGCGGCCGATCTTTGCAGCCGCAATCGCATCCACGGCGATCGGCTTCATCTCGCCAGCGTGCGCACGGGCCGCATAGAGGCACTGGATCGTATCCTTCAGCTCGGCCACCGCACGATCCTGGAAGGCGTTGACCTCGACGCTGTCGAGTTCGCTTTCTCCCCGCGCTATTGCGATCAGCGCCAGAAGGCGTTGCCATGGATCGGTCCATTCGGCAGCGGCGGCCGCCCCGCCCCATGCGTCTGGCCGCAATGCGATCGCGTCGGAAAAGCCGTCGACCCAATATTCCCACAAAACCTCGCCATCGCGTTCGTCGACGTCGAGGATCGGCTGCAACTTGTCGCGAGACAGATCCCGCGCGATCTCGTCACGCCGCGCCGCGACCGCCTTGACGAACCATTGCACGTCGAGCGGGTCCTCGAAGGGTGGGACGCCATCGACCTCGACGCCCCATATGACCGTCATCCATTCATCGACGGGGATCGGTTCGGGACAGACGATAAGCCCAGTGAGGAAACCGTCGAGTTCGGTGAGCAGCATCGGCTCTTCGACCGGAAGTTCCGCCAGCGCGCCATCGAGCCGCCGGAAGCGAGACGGCATTTTCCTCACAGGCTGATACCGCGTCGGCGCATCTGTTCCTCCGCCATGGCACGCAGCGGCGTCGGATCACCTGCGGCGAAGATGTCGGCGAAATCGAGCAGATCCTCATCGCCCAATGCCGCCACCGCCGCCTCGATGGCGGCAAGGCACCGAAGGTCGAGTTCCGTCTGGGTGGCGAGGCGCTTCATGCGGGTCTTGAGCATCGCCGTCCGTTAACAGGGTCGAGCGCCTTTGGCATCGCCCGATCTTCTGGCAAGCGCGTTGGAGGCAAGATCGGTGGGCACTTCCGCCCGCCACGGCGCACGGAACCAGTAGCGCTCATCACCCCCCGCAAGCCGAGTGGCCCAGACCCGACCTTGAAGAAGTTTGACCGAATGCCGACGTCCATCCATGTCAGGAGACGTATGATGGCGGAAGCACGATGGAACGGCGTACGGATCGCCCATAGCGACGATACGGTAATCGTCGAGGGCAACCATTATTTCCCCGTGCAGAGTGTGGACGCCGCGCTCCTGCGGCCGAGCAACACGACGACCATCTGCCCGTGGAAGGGAACGGCGCATTATTACAGCCTGAACGTCGCGGGCGCCGACAATCCCGACGCCGCCTGGTATTATCCCGATCCCAAGCCCGAAGCCGAAAACATCCGCGGACGCATCGCCTTTTGGAAGGGGGTTACGGTTAGCTGACCCGAGTGGAGTCGCATCTTGCATCCGGCGGCATGGTCCTCCGTGTCGGCATTAGCTATCACCAACCGGACATTGGCCCGATGCGCCGGGTCGAACGTTGACTGCCACATGAAAACGATCCGCTTTCCGGACGGGACGACCGTCCCCGCGCTTGGCCAAGGCACCTGGATGATGGCGGAAGACCCCGCCCGTCGGTCGGACGAAATCGCCGCGTTACGCGAGGGACTGTCGCTCGGCCTGACCCTGATCGACACCGCCGAGATGTATGCCGATGGCGATTCCGAACGTCTGGTCGGCGAGGCGATCGCGGGCGTGCGCGACGAGGTGTTCCTCGTCAGCAAGGCCTATCCCCAGAATGCCTCGCGCGACCGATTGCCGCGAGCTTGCGAAGCGAGCCTCGACCGGTTGGGTACCGACCGGCTCGACCTGTACTTGCTGCACTGGCGCGGCAACGTGCCGCTGGCCGAGACGGTCGAGGCGATGGAGCGGCTGGTCGCGGCGGGCAAGATTTTGCGCTGGGGCGTCAGCAACCTCGACACCGATGACATGGCGGAACTCATCGCAAGCGGCGGCGAAGGATGCCAGACCGACCAGATCCTCTACAATCTTACCCGGCGCGGTCCCGAATATGATCTGATCCCGTGGCTTGCGCAGTATCCCATGCCGGTCATGGCCTACAGCCCGGTCGAGCAAGGCCGCCTGGTGACCCACCCTGCCCTTGCCCAACTGGCCGTCGAGCGCGACGCCACGCCTGCGCAACTCGCTCTCGCCTGGCTGCTTGCACGGGACGGCCTCCTCCCCATTCCCAAGGCGGGGTCCATCGCCCATGTGCGGGACAACCGGGCGGCGTTGGACCTCACACTATCCGAAGCCGAGCTACGACGCCTCGACGACCTGTTCCCGCCGCCACGCGGCCCCGAGCCGCTCGCGATGCTCTAACCGCGAATGAAGTCGAGGAACGCGCGCAGCGGCGGCGGTACGAGGCGGCGGCCGGAATAATAGAGGAACGGGCCGGAGAAGGACTGCCACCAGTCGGGCAGCACCGGTTCGAGCGCCCCGCTCCTCAACGCCGGCGCGAGCCAGTCCTCGAACAGGTGGATGATCCCTCCGCCTGCCACCGCCACATCGACCAGCAATTCCACTGCACCGGCGACACCGGCGATCAACGGTCCTTGCGGCTCGATCCGTACGATCTCGCCGTCGCGCTCGAACTCCCACGGGCTGGTGAGCGCGCCGCTGCTGAACCGGCCGCGCAGACAGGCATGGTCGAGCAGATCGCGCGGATGATCCGGCTGCCCGCGCGCGTCGAGATAGGCCGATGCCGCCGCCGTCGCGAAGCGCTGGACGCGCGGGCCGATCGGCACCGCGATCATATCCTGCTCCAGCCGCTCGTCATAGCGGATGCCGGCATCGCAGCCCGATGCCACCATATCGACGAAACCGTCCTCGGCGACGATCTCGACCTGAATGTCCGGATAGGCGGCGAGGAAGCCGGGCAGGATCGCCGGCAGCACCAGCCGCGCCGCGCTGACCGGCACGTTGAGCTTGAGCATCCCCGCAGGGCGATCGCGGAACAGGTTCACGACGTCGAGCGCCGCCTCCACCTCGCCGATTGCCGGCGCCAGACGTTCGATCAGCCGGGTCCCCGCCTCGGTCGGCACGACGCTGCGCGTGGTACGATGGAGCAGCCGGACGCCCAACCGTGCCTCCAACCGCCTTACCGCTTCGCTCAGCGTCGAGGCGCTCGACCCGACGGTGCGCGCAGCGTCGCGGAACCCCCGCGCCTGCGCGACCGCCAGGAACGCATTGAGATCGGCAAGGTCAGCCTTCATCGTTCGGTTTTCCGTACAGCCCGTGCGGATCACTCCGGCTTATCGCTATGATCCGCAAGCAGTATCTCGGTGCGAGCACAGGAGATAAGATGATGACGATCGATCAGGCTGGCACCTATTCCTTCGCCGGACGCAACGTGAAGCGGCTCGGCTATGGCGCGATGCAACTTGCCGGACCCGGCGTGTTCGGTCCGCCGCGCGACCAGGATGCGGCGCTTGCCGTGCTCCGCGCCGCTGTCGAGGCTGGGGTCAACCACATCGACACCAGCGACTTCTACGGCCCGCACGTGACCAACCAGCTGATCCGCGAAGCACTGTCCACCTACCCCGACGACCTGCTGATCGTGACCAAGATCGGCGCGCGGCGCGGCGACGATGCATCCTGGCTGCCCGCGTTCGAACCGGACGAACTGGCCCGTGCGGTCGAGGACAATCTGACCAACCTCGGGCTGGAGACTCTCGACGTCGTCAACCTGCGCCTGATGTTCGACGTCCATGGGCCGGCGGAAGGATCGCTCGCCGCGCCGCTCAAGGCGGTGGCCGATCTCCAGCGACAGGGTCTGGTGCGGCATATCGGCCTCAGCAACGTGACGCCGACACAGTTCGAGGAAGCCCGCGACATTGCCGCGATCGTCTGCGTGCAGAACCAATACAACCTCGCCCACCGCGACGACGATAGCTTCATCGATGCGCTGGCGGCGGAGGGCATCGCCTATGTGCCGTTCTTCCCGCTCGGCGGGTTCAGTCCGCTTCAATCGGCGACATTGTCCGACGTGGCGGTTCGGCTTGAGGCAACGCCGATGCAGGTGGCGCTCGCATGGCTGCTTCAGCGGTCACCCAACATCCTGCTGATCCCCGGCACCTCGTCGGTCGCGCACCTCCACGAGAATCTCGCTGCTGCCTCGCTGACGCTGCCCGAAGACGTGATGGCCGAACTCGACGCCATCGGCCGGTAATCAGGCCGGCCGGTTGGCGAGCACCGCGTCGAGCAGGCCGGGAAACCGCTGGTCGAATTCGGCGCGGCGCAGCGTGTTGATCATTTCACGCCCGGCCTGCGTCGTGTCGATCAACCCCGCCGCACGCAGCAACTTCAGGTGGTTGGACAGCGTGCTCTTAGGGATGGAGTCGCACGGCGCGGCATCGGTGCAGCTCAGCCGTTCGGTCTCGGCGAGCCGCGCCACCATGGCCAGCCGATTGGGATCGGCCAGCGCGTGCAGCGCTAGATCGAGCGGAACGTCCTCCAGCCGGGGGTGAGTGAAGCGGGCCATATAACCGATATAGAGCGCCACCTCCATTTTAATAGTTCGGCATTCTTGAACTGTTGAAGCGTCATCCCATTTATCGCCTGCCGACAGCGCACGACGGCGTGATCGCGGGCCAGCATTTTTGGAGAATATCTATGTCGATTCAGGGCAGAACAGCGCTCGTCACCGGCGGATCGCGCGGCATCGGTTCGGCCATCGCCAAGCGCCTGGCGGCGGATGGCGCGACCGTGGCGATCACCTATGCCGGCAACAAAGCCGCCGCCGACGCTACCGTGTCAGCGATCGAGAGTGCGGGCGGCACCGCCTTCGCCTTCCAGGCAAACGCCGCCGATCCCGCCTCGCAGCGGGCGGGCGTTGAACAGGCCGCCGCCGCTCTGGGCGGGATCGACATTCTGGTCCACAATGCCGGTGTGGCGGAATTCTCGACCGTCACCGAGGACACTGACGAGACGTACGACCGCCAGTTCGGCGTCAACGTAAAGGGCCTGCACGTCGGCACCCGCGCAGCGCTGCCGCACCTTCGCGACGGCGGCCGGATCATCCTGATCGGCAGCATCTCGGGCGAAATGGCCTTCCCCGCGACCACCGTCTACAGCGCGACCAAGGCCGCGGTCGCGGCACTGGCGCGCGGCTGGGCCAAGGATCTCGCCCCGCGCAACATCCTGGTCAACACCGTGCAGCCGGGACCGATCGACACCGATATGAATCCCGCCGACAGCGAATTTGCCGGGCAGGTGCTGCAGGCGATCCCGCTCGGCCGCTACGGTAAGGTCGAGGAGATTGCGGGCGTGGTCGCCTTCCTCGCCGGTCCGGATGCAAGCTACATCACCGGTACGACTCTCAACATCGACGGCGGTGCAACGGCTTAAGGGCGGTGGTCGCACAGCCTCGATAGTTGGACCCGCTGAAGCACGGGCGAGTATGACGCGGACGTCTGTACCCGATACTCGCCCATCCCTCGCGGTGATGACCGAGGCCATGTGATTTCGTCGCGCACCGCTGTTATTGCGACGGCGGGCCGCGTCGAAATCATATCCAAGCCCCCTCCCCCGTGGCATGTGGCGGACACGTACGGCGTGCGCCTCGTTTACAGGCGACATTGCCTGCAAAAGCCGGAGCGCGTCCCATCTTTAATGTCGTCTTTGCCGTACCGGCGCTGATCGTCCTGGCGCGCTGGCTCTGGCCCTTGCCGTTGCCGCTCTGGGCCAAAATTCCCGCAGGCATCCTGATGCTCGCGGCGTCGCAATTCCATTTTTGGAGTCGACTATCGTCGGGTTCGGTCTTCGCGCCCGAGTTCCCGCGTCTGGTCGTGATCCTCTTCAACTGGGCGTTCGGCGCGCTGGTCCTGCTTGCGGTGCTCCAACTGGTGATCGACGTGGGAGCACTGTTGACCATGCTGGTAAGGCGGGAGGCGATCCGGGAACCAGACGCGCTGCGCTACACCATTGCCGGCTTGGCCGCGGTGCTGGCCGGGATCGGGGTCGCCAACGCGCTGCGCGTTCCGCCGATCAAGGACGTGACGGTGGCGATCCGCGACCTTCCGCCATCCTTCGACGGATATCGGGTCGTCCAACTTACCGACTTGCATATCAGCCGCCTCTTCACGGCCGATTGGGCGCAGGCCGTTGTCGATAGCACCAACGCGTCCGGTGCCGACCTGATCGTCGTGACCGGCGACTTCATCGACGGATCGGTCGAAATGCGGCGCCATGACGTAGCGCCCCTGCAACTGCTGCGCGCGCCGGACGGGGTCTACGCCATCCCGGGCAATCACGAATATTTCTTCGATTACGGCGCGTGGAAGCGGCACCTGTCGGGCATGGGGTTCCGCATGCTGCCCAACGCGCATGCGGTGATCGAACGCGGCGGCCGACGGCTGGTACTGGCCGGTGTCACTGACCTGTCGGCACCGAGCGTCGGCGCGCCCGGACCCGACCTTGCTCTCGCGCTGAGAGGTGCACCCGCCAAGGCGCCGATCCTTCTTCTCGACCATCAACCCGGAAAGGCACGCGATGCCGCCGCACGCGGTGTCGCGCTTCAACTGTCCGGACACACCCATGGCGGCATGATCGCGGGACTCGACCGGATCGTCGCGCGGGCCAATGCCGGGTTCGTGTCGGGACGGTACGAAGTCGGCGGCATGACGCTCTACGTCAGCAACGGCACCGGCCTATGGCCGGGCTTCGCGCTCCGGTTGGGCGTGCCGTCCGAAATCACGCGGTTCACGTTGCGGCCGATGAGATAAGTTTGCAGGATTTGGCGGCAAATATCGGGAGACAGGATTCCTGACCTATTTTTTCCGCGTGCTAAGCCATTGATTTTGCGTCGCCGCACAACCCGTCTGTCCGCAGATTGCACAGCAAGGGGTACAGTATGGCGTACATCCCGGCAAGCCTTCGCCTTGCGGCAGATTGCATTTGCGACATCGAGCATCAACCGCGCGTTCTGCATCTTCCGTCTTCGCGACTTCAAGTATGAGTTCGGTCGAACAGCCCGAACTCGCCGTCGCAAATGATCCAATCCCATTCATTCGGCGGGTTTATCGCAATCACCGAAACCCGCTGATCATCCATGCCTTTCTGCGGGCGTTTGTTCAGCGAGGTTTGGGACAAAGCCGTCGTTCGCAAGACGCACGGCGAACGACGGCTTCCGGCAGAAGCTGTCATTCCCGGAGCTTCCGCGATGCTGTTCAGTTTCGCATGATCGCTCGCTGCTGGCCTAACGCTTTGCGTGTGCGCTTCAACTCATCCTGAAGCGGCGGCGCACCGGTCGTTTCAGCTTCGAACTTCTCCTACCACCGCCAGATGGATTGGCGCGCCCAGCGTCGCGAACAATCTAATCTCCGCCACCAACAGAACGCGATCACCGACCCTGAGTGTGCGGAGCGTCAACCCATGCAGTTCTTCCGAATCATGCGGTGTCTCGGCGCGGCCCCCGATGAACTCAAAAGCCTCAGGTCCGGCCTCGTGCAGGATGATATGGCGCAGAAAGGGAATGAAATGGTGCAGTCCGTAGCGAGATACGGCCAAAGCATGCCCGATCTTCGCGATCATCCTGACAAAGGCGAACACGTCCATCTGGTTCGTGGTGAAATTCGTGATGCCGTGCTTCGCCATCTTGTCATGGTCGAGGTTGATTGCCGTCGACCAAGGCGGCGGGTTTCCCGTCGAAACGTGACCGGGCGGCCTGAGCGCGCCCGGAAGATCGAAGCGCGGGATCATCCACATCACCGGATAGTCATCGATCGGCACCATGACCTTGTTACCCTCGATCCGGTTCACGTTGAACAGCGGCAATTCCTGAGGCCGCTTCTTCGTTCGGGACCGAAGCTGAAGATACTCCCTGACGGCCCGGAAACCGCCGCGCATGATCAGGGCCTCGTTACGGCCAGTGATTTGCTCGCAATCCCGGCAGCTCGCCTCAGGCAGAACATAGTTCCCATTGATCGAAAGTGGCACGATATGCTCATCATGGAGCTTTCCACCCTCCGCCGTGTAGGTCGACGCGCCGCAATAAACGCACAGTCCCGCTGGCGCGGATCGGACCTCGGGTCGCATCGGGAACGGGTCGAACGTAACCCAGGTCTCGGCGTCGCGATCCCAGCGCGCTAGTCCATCCGGCCCGAACCGATCAGCTAGGGGCATGGCTCTCGTGACCTCCTACCTGTCCTCTACCGTGCATGCCTCACCTTCCGCTCGTCACGTTTCACGCGCTCAGGCGTCGTCGGCCAGCATAATCGACGCGTCTAGCCTTACCGATCAGAATCTCCGACCCGCACAAAGCGCTCTCAAGCATCGAGACTTTATCTCTCCACTTGCCGTGATCACGCCGACCAGTCTGACGTCAGACCTTCCCTGCAGGCGCGGCAGCAATGCCGCCTGCCGCGGCGGGCGGCCTGAAGGCGAACTGGGATTCACACTTATCGTGTGCGCAGACCGGTTTGTTCAGACCGAACGGCCGCTGATATTTTGTGCGGCCGCACACGCATTGGAATTGGCTGCGGAATGCCTTGAATTCGTCCCAGCGCGTCTTCTCGTCGCCGATCGAGCCGTCGCCATAGGGGGCGTCCTGAAAATGGCTGCCGAAATTCTCGATATCGCCCTTCACCAAGCTGGCGATGAAGCGATTGTTGACACCGGGTACGTTGGCCGGCGTCAATTTGATGTCACTAAGGAAGCCGCCGATCGCAGAGGCCAATTCGGATCGCTCGTAGGAATAGGCCTTCTCGAGCTGACGGATGCGGACGTTGACGCCGAAACCTCGAGCGATGCCGAGCAGCCATTCCTCCTCGGCCTGACGCATCTCGTTGGCAGCGGATTCGCCCTTGTCCCAGCGATCGGCGATCATCTCGTCTGTCACCTTATGGTCGGCGAAACGCGGGCCGTATGCCGGGTCTAGCCCGATGATGCGCGTGAACTGCCAGTCCTTCGCGGCGAGCTGATCCTTCAAGTGATTGAAGAACCGCTCGTCATGGGTGACGAGGATGATCTGGCAGTCGGTGAACATCTTGGCGAGCAGCGCGCCAATCGCGCGGCGATGGTCGGCGTCATAGGAGGTGACGACATCGTCGAGCGCGATCACCGGGGCGGCGCTGTTGAACTTTTTGATCGCCGCGAGGCGCAGCGCCAGTGCCACCGAGTGAATTTGGGAGTCGCTTAGATAGCCGCCGGGCGCGACGCCCTGACGATTGTCGGCGAAGTCGATGACCAGCTGCATGCGCTGCTGATTGGTCTCGTCCTCCCTGGGCAGCTCGAGCCGGATCGGCCTAGCCTTGTCGCCCTGGATTTCCTTGTAGATGTCGTTCATCGGCGCCTGGAGGGCGTCGAGCAGCGACTGAATCTTCTCGCGAATCTTGGCCGAGACGAGCGTGGCCTGGGTGCCGAGAGCCTCGTGCAGCGCGGTGAGCTCCTCGGTTGTCCGTGTCGCCAGCGCCACATCCGTCTGGAGCTTCACCAGTCGGTCGATGCTCGCATTTGCTTTCACCCAGGTATGTTCGCCCTGCTTGTCCTCGATGTCGGCGATGTTCTGGTCGAGACCGACGAGGCGCGCCTCCAGCTCGGCGGTGATCGCGGCTGAGGCTGGAGCGGCGGCGGCCGGCCACGCGGCAACCCCGGCCTGATACTCGATGAGTGCTGACCTGAAGCCGTCGGGATCATCTTCGGACAGATGATCGATCATCGCGGGAATCAGCGCGATCAGCTGGTTATGCGCCTTGGTGGTGGCTTTGCCGGCGTCGTCCAGCGCGGTTTTGGCGTCGTTGTAGCTTTGCAGATCGTCGAGGTGGGTCTTCAGAAGATCGCGGATCGCGTGGGCGCTTCCGGCAGCGGTATCGCCGATCGCCGTCGCGCAGACCGGACATTTTTCCGGAGCCGCAGCATCGTCGGCAAACAGTTCCTCGGCTTCCTTCCATACCGAGCGAAATACCGTGCCCGCCGCTTTGTCACGCTCGTCGGCTTCGATGGCCGTGGCATCGGCCAGCACCGTCAGCGCTTCGTCGAAGGCGGCAATGGCGCCCGAATATTCGGGGTCGCCGCCATCCTCGGGCACAATCTGCTGCCACAGCGCCATAATCGAATTGCGGACCTGTCGCAGACCGGCGAGGCCGATGCTTTTCTCCTCGGCCGCGACGCGTTTGCCTATCTCGACATAGCCGGCGTCCGCAGCATCGAGCGCCGCCATCGTCAACGCAGGATCGAGCGGCGCAATGACGTTTGTGTTGACGAAGTCGAGCACGGCCGCGTCGTCCCAAGCCTGGACGGCTTGGGCGGTTTCGGTGCGTAGCTGCCCGGCGAGACGAACCTGTTCAGTCGTGCTCTCGGCAGCGGCTTTGACCTCGCGGCGCAGCAGCCGAAGATTCTTCTGGACTTCGACCAGCGGCGAGAGCTGCAGCCAGCTCACCACGTCGCTGTAGCGGGTCTCCGCCTTATGCTCTTCGACGAAAGTCCGCAGCGTATAACCGCGGATGATCGGGGCGACGACGAACCCGGCTTTCATTGCGATGGCTGCTGCATGGATCGGGCGTGAATTGCCCACCGCCGTGCGGCTTCCCGAAGTGGTGGCCTTGCCGGTGATGGTCGTGAACTTGACCACCGGCGCGATCCCTGCCGCCTGCGCGCCATTATGGACCAACGCGGACGGGCCGGCCTGGTTATTGAGCGCACGCTGCCCTAGCCGATCGAGCGTGCCATGTTCGGAGAAAAGGAATTCAAGCGCGTCGATGACACTCGACTTGCCGAGACCATTGGGCGCGAAGATCGCGAGGCTCGGCTTCTTGCTTAAGTCGAAGGTCTTGGGTTGAAGATAGGCGCGAAAGCCTTCGAGCGTCAGCGTGTGGAACAGCGTCGGATCAGCCATCGGCCTGCTCCTCGGCCGGGGTCGCGCGCGCGGCGGCCAGCGTCAGGATCGCCGCCTTGGCATTGGCGATGACATTGTCGTGCGGCGTGACGGTCAGCAGATGATCGGACAGGATCGCGGCCAGATCGGCATCGACATCTTCCGACGCCTTGAGCGCGGCCGCGACGCCGACCAGAAACGCTTCGGGCGTTTCCACTACATCGGCTACCGGAGCCGCAAGGGCCGCCGTTATGTCGAGCGCCACTGCATCCTCGGGTGCTGCGTCCTCGTTCACCAACCCCCTCCTCCAACCTGTCCACGAATCGGTTGCGCCAACCCAGTGCGGCGCGTTCTCGTTGATCGCGAGATTAGCCAAGTAGAGCCGAAGCGGAAACGATGGATCACGACATCAAGCCGGATTGGATGGAATATCAGCACGCTAAAGCGACAACGCGCGGCAAGCATGCACATGCCTAGACCGGCGGGATGCCGGCGTGGCGTAGCACGCGACTGAGATCATCAATCCAGCGCTGACGCAGATCATCGAGCTACCGCGCCAGAGCGGGTACGCTAGGACCAAAGGGGTCGGGATGATCCTCGAACGGCCATAGCGTCGGAAAACCATCGCGAAGCTCGATGGCCGCAGCAGCCGTCTGCCCGAGCAGAAAGCGGGGTTTCGGACCATAACCGGCGGACACGCCGTAGCGACATGCGACGTTGAGCCAGGCAGCGGCGCAGCGTGCCAAATAGGTCGCGGCAATCAGGAAGCCGTGCCGCTCGACCGGATCCTTATGTCTCGCCAGCGCTCGTGCCCTTTTCGCAGGTGGCGCGCCCATAAAGTCGCGTAGCTCCGCGCCCTGATTCTCGAGGATGGCGTGGATCCCGGCGGCGCCGAGCACGACGCCCGAACGCCACAGCGCGTCCGCGCCTTCGGCACGGAGCCGTTCGACATACCAGACTATCTCGCGCCACGCGGCGTCCTGGTATCGATCAAGATCCATGGCTGCGCATCAGCTCGACTCGACGGCTCGGCCACGCGCGGCCGCCGTATCGTCGGCCGCGAGCTGCTTGATCGTCGATATCGCGCGCAGGAGATAGTCGGCTGCAAGGATCGCGTTGATGCTGCTTTGCGGGGAGGAATAGGAAACGATCCCATGCAGTGAGGCATGCCGATTGGGCACAGGATCCGCGGATGCGATCCCGACCGCCGCTTCATCCTTCATATGCATGTAGAGATGCTTGGTGAGCTTCTTATAGAAGCGCAGGCCGACGACACCAGTCGATGACATATCGGCGGGGGTCAGACCGCCGATCGCTTCCATCAGGCGCTGCTGGCTCGCCATTTTGTCGAGCGCGCCGCCATGAATTTCCTTACGCGACACCCGCTCGATCTCGGGAAACAGCAGGCGCGGCGCGCAACGATACAAGCCCGCGCCATGGGCTGCGACCGCTTCGGCAAAGGTCGCCTTTGCCTCGTCATCCAATGCGCTGACGTCGATGTCGGCGCACAGCGCACGCGCGATATTGGACCAGTGGATCGTATAATGTTGGTGGATCGCGGCATTGACCGCAGCGGGATCTTCCGGGTCGTCGGCGACGAGATCGAGCGGCGAATTGGCGTGTGGCAACCAGCCGAGCGCTTCGAGGCGGCCGCATTGCGCATCAATGACCTGAAGACGGCGCAAAGGCTCGCTCAGCCCGGCGAACGGCTTCATGATCTCGGCGTAACGGTGGCGAAACTCTTCACCGATCTTCGTCAAGGGCGCGATCGCCGTCTGCCAGCGCTGGATGGCTTCGGACAGCTCGGCGGCGGCGGGCACGGCGAGGACCGGCAGTTCAATGCGCGGGATTTGCGGCAGGTCCAGCGTGAGCGAGGGGAATGCCCCCTTGATCGACTCACCATGATCCCACGCGCGGTTCAAGGCGTCGAAGATCGCAGGCGAGCCACTGGTCCCTCCGTGATCGTTTTGATTGTCGACCGAATCGTTTGCCACTGCCCTTGTCCCTTACCTCGACTCGATCACGTATGGGCATTTTGCCCGGCGCCGAAAAGCGAACCGGCTGACGTGTCGTGACGTCTGCGGAAATTACCCAGCCTCAGCGATGATCGCCTGCGCGCGCATTCCAAGCTGGTTGTAGTTTATGATGCTCGAATCGTCGGTGATCACCGCGAAGCGGCTGACAACATGATGTCGAATTTTGTCTCGCGCGAGCGTTTCGGTCAGCAGCCCCTCGCGACGGCGCTCTTTCCCGAGCGCACGTTTGTAGTAGCGCACCAGCCGCCGGTTATAGCGCGCGTAGAGCACGGGATCGCGCTCGACCCTGGCGAGATCGATCCAGTTGTTCTTGCACTGGAAGTTGTGAATCACCTGCCCGAGTGTGGTGACGACGTCGAATTCCTTGCGGTTAATCCGCTTGATGTCGGTGACCGTGAACCCGGCTTTGGCGAGGTCGCGCTTGACCATATCCTCGAAGATGAAGCCGGCATTGGAGAGGAAACGTCGCCGACTGCCGAGGTGGAGGTTTTTAAACATGTTGGCGAAGCGCGAAAGCAGCACGACGTTGCTGATCAGTCGGTCCCCAAGCGCGAGAAATGGTGCATAATCGTTCGAACAATCGGCATAGCTGCCCGACGGACTGATCAGCAGCGCCTCCAGCTCGGGCGCCGGGATCACATCCTGGCAGACGATCGCCGCGTCGAACAAAGTCCGCGGTAGCTCGACATAATAATCGTCGCGGCAGTGACGGGAGCACAGGATCAACAGCCGCTTGATCGCGCTATAAGCGGCGTCGTCCACCCCGAACTGCGTGAAGACCGCTTCAAGCAGCCGGACATTGTTACGCAGCTCCGCGGCCGAGAAGACCAGACGCGGATCCTGCGGTTCGCGCCGCGGCGCGCCGATCTGCTCGCCGCGATGGTCGATCATATCCATGATCGAGACCCGCTCGGGCTCGAGGAACATCGGCCCAAGCGGGTTGAAGGCCTGGCTCGCCATTGCCCCGACCCCATCCAGTTCGAGCGCGAAATCGGGCAGGCAAAGCAGCTGGATTTTCTTCCAGCTCCATCCGGTCACGCCATCGCAGCAGTATTCGAGGAGCGGCAGCATCACACGCCAGGCCAGCTCGGGCGCGAGCGCCTGTGTGCCAGTGCAGGCCTTGGGTATAGCGTAGAGCAGCGAGACCATATGGCGCCGCCGCGACTGGAGAAAATCGATCCCCGCCGCGACGGTGTCGAGCACGAAGCCGCCCGCCAGCGAACGACCGGATTCGCGCAGGCCGACCGAGGCGATGGTCAGCTGGATCATGGAAAGCATGAAGCGGCGGGCTACGGCTTCGCCGAGCAAAGGCTTGAGCAGATCGCGCGCGGCAATCGCGGGACTGGGGTCAGCCGCCAGCGCGTCGCCCAGTGGTAGCGACAGCAGCTGGTGTTCCACGGCACCCGGGACCGCGAACTGCGGTATGTTGATGAACTCCTCGGCCGAACGGATAGCGGCATGCCAGGTCGCGATTGCGCCCGCCGCTTCGAACGGCGCGAGGTGCGCGATAACCGCGTCGCCGTGGTGCATGATCTCGCGCTCGACGATCGCCATTGCTGCGTCACCACGCAGTGTTTCGCGACTGTTCATCGCTCGCCCATCCCGGTCGAGCGATTGGCCGGTGGAACATGTCTCGAACCGGGCGCCGCGGCCCGCCTGTCAGGCACCGGTCTCGACCCACGGTTCGATAGTCAATTCAAACGCGCGCGTTGACGGGCGGGTCACGAAGATCTCGACTTCGGGATTGAGTCTCCGGGCGAGGTCGGCCAGCTCGGCCTGCCTCGCTGCGTCCATCCGACAGCCTAGGATTAGCCCGGTGAGCTCTTCGGCCCCAAAAGGAAGATCCTCATGCGCCGTATCGCGATCGCGCCCGAAGCCGAACTGGATGCGCCATTCGCGCTCATAGGCCCAGTCGATCGCCTTGGTATAGATTTGGGCGTCCGTAAGCGCCTTGGGGTCCTGCAAACGACCGGTGATCATGCGAGCCAGTGTCGCGCTGTCCCCGAAGCGTGGCATGGCCCGGGCGTAGCGGACCGGTTTCGCCATCCCAAAAGCATTATTGTCGCCTTCGCGGGTGAACCGCAGAACGGCGCCCTGATGCTGCTGACCATAGTGCGCCCACATCAACATATTGCCCGGCGTTTCGGTCAGGCAGAGCAATTTGGTGCGCTGAAGATGAAATTGAAGTTCGAAGTTCATTTCGACGATCGAGGCGGTTGCGGCAATCGACTCATCGATGATCGGCGCGACCATCTCTGCGAACGCCGCACGAGTGAGATTGGGTTGCGCCGCCTTGGTGACCCGCTTCCACTCCTCGAGCAACGCCTGCGGCGCCGGCGCTGAATCGTTGCGCCAATCGGCCCAGAGGAGATCGATCGCCGCGTCGCGCACGCTGTCGTAATGAAAATTGAGATGAAGGTCGAAGCTCAAATCATAGGGATCGTTGAGCAACGGCGGCGTGGTCCAGCGCAGCCGGCCCGATCCGAGCACGATGCGCGCGGTCTCGAAGGACGTGTATTTGTAGAGGTGAGGATCGGCGTCCCGTTGGACCCGAGCTGGTTGCCGCCCCTGCAATATGGTCCGCAAGACCTGCCCGGAGCGGAGCGCGGTGTGCGCTACTTCGTCGGCAACCGGCTCGATGGCTTCGAGGGCAACGAAGCTGGTCGCAAGCGAAGATTTGGCTGGCCGCCAAGGAACCGGCGGCCCCGAACGAATCCAGTGTGGTAAGTCATCCGCGAAGACCGCCGTGTCGAGATAGAGCGCTGGCCCAGGAAGTCCGGCAGCGGTGCCTGCCGTTTCGGCCTCATAGGCGCGGGTGAACGCAAAATTAGCCTGGAGCTGCGGAATGATATCGAAAACCCGCCGGACCTTGCGCGCGTCGGCGAGCGCCTTTTTGCGGTCGATCGTCCCGGCAACGAGCTGCTCGATGATCCCGGTCACGGCTTCGTCCTGTGCGAGAATGCCGCGATTGCTGCCCTTGGCGCGCAACCCAACCGCGATCACACCGCGCAGCCCTGGTCCGCCATTGGCCAGATCGATTTCGGTCGCTGCTTGGTAGAGCGCCCAGCAACGGGCGATGAAGCGCCAGGCCTTGTCGCTGCGGCTCGGTTCGATGTTGCTGTAGGCCACAGCGCCATCGTTCATCACCAGAGTCGGGAATCCGCCGCTGCTATGTTCAGAGACGACCGCTTGGAAATCGCGCAGGCGGCGCAGCGGCGCCCTTGCATCCGGATGAGTCGGATCGAACCCGGCTTTGTCGATCTCGCCGCCGTAGCCGAGCAGGTCGAGCCAACAGGCGATCGCGACATAGGGCGGCGTCGGTGTGGTGGCCGTTGCACGCCCCGATTTCCTGCGCCCGGTTTCCATTGGTCAACCCCTGCCCAGAATATCGAGCGTTGCCTGATCCGACCCGCCAAACCAGCGCGTCAGCGCTGCCCCAAGCAACGGCCCGCCACCCGCCTTTACGAACAGGGTCAGCGACGATCGCAGCTTCACCGCATCGATGCTGCCGAACACAGCTTCGGCGGTGGTGCCGGTCAGATTCTGGAGTGCGGCAACACAGGCCTGCAGTCTTGCTCCGAGCATTGGATGCGCGAGATAAGCGCGCGCTTCGTCCAATGAACCGATCGCATAACGCTGTGCCATCGCCGATGAACCTAGCCCGGCGACCTGCGGAAAGATGAACCACATCCAATGGCTGCGTTTGGCGTCGCGGCGGATTTCGGTGAGTGCCATGTCGTAGCTTGTTGCCTGTACATCGATGAATCGCTGCAGTTCAAAAGGATTGTCCTGCTTCATAATTCTGTTCATCGCCTGCGTGTCCCACTGCTGCCAGCAAATATTTATCGTCCCGCTAAAGCCTCAGATTCCCGCGCGAGAGCAGCGCCTGCCGCCGCGAACAAAAACAGTTGCCCACAAGCACCCGGCTTGACTCGCAAACCGACACAATGGAACAAAGGGGGAAATAAACAATCAAACCTGGGTCTTGAATTGTGCCATGGCCTCCCATGCCGTCCTTACCGATCTGCGCGCGCGCATGATCGATAGCCCCGCGCGGTGCTTTCAGTTCAACACCAACTAGTCCTTGGCAAAGGTATCTCAGGCTCGGCATTCGGCCGCCACTATCTTGGAGAACGGTAGCTCTCAGGATTCGGGGGGACTGTCGGAATGACCGCTGTTTGGGCGCTAAGCCGACCGGCCGGTTTGTGCTACCCGAATGGCGGGTTGCAGCGAAAGCCGACGTTCGCGTCACGGACGCTGAATGTCTTGAGCTGGTCGAGACCTGCCGTAGGTAGATCATCACCTCCCGCCGATCAGGCTCAGCGTCGCTTCGATGGCGCAAACCGGGATACAGCCGAGGCGAAAGCGATGGCTTTCGCTCTCCCTTCGGAGTCCTTGTCGACGCTCTGGACGTTTTCGTTGCTACGACACAAGCTGACACCGTCCCTATCTGGCGTGCGTCAGCAAAAGGAGTACGACCCATGCGCGCCATAGTCTATCGCCATCCCGGCCCGATCGATCGAGCTGATGCCCTTATCGATGTTGAACTGCCACGCCCCGTTCCAACCGGACACGACATCATGGTCGCGGTTCGGGCGATTTCGGTGAACCCGGTCGATGCGAAGGTTCGCGCCGGCGCCGCGCCGTTCGACGGGCGTGACGAGCGCATTCTCGGCTGGGATGCGGCGGGCGTCGTCGAGGCGGTCGGGCCGGAAGCCACCCACTTCAAGGCAGGCGACGAAGTCTTCTATGCGGGTGACCTGATGCGCGACGGCAGCAATGCGGAATATCAGCTGGTCGACGAGCGGATCGTCGGCCATCGCCCCCGCAGCATCGGCTTCGCGGAGGCGGCGGCGCTGCCGCTGACGGCGATCACCGCCTGGGAGACCCTGTTCGACCGACTAAAGGTCGACGACCAACCGGCTGGCGGCGCCCGTGCCATCCTGATCATCGGCGGCGCGGGTGGCGTCGGTTCCGCGGCGATCCAGATCGCGCGGGCCCGCACCGACCTGACCGTGATCGCCACTGCCTCGCGCGCCGAGACGCAGGACTGGGTACGCGACCTCGGCGCGCATCATGTCATCGATCATTCCCGGCCGATGGCACCGCAGATCGCCGCGCTGGAGATCGGCGCGCTGGAGATCGGCGCGCCCGCCTTCGTCTTCTCGACCACCCATACCGATCGCCATCTGGCCGATATAGCCGAGCTGATCGCTCCGCAGGGGCGCTTCGCGCTGATCGACGATCCCGCCAGCCTCGACATCGTCGCCTTCAAGCGCAAGGCGGTGTCGGTTCATTGGGAATTGATGTTCACCCGGTCACTCTTCGACACACCGGACATCGGCGAGCAGGGTCGACTGTTGGACGCGGTGGCCGAACTGGTCGACGAAGGGCGCATTCGCACCACCGCGACCGACACGCTCTCCCCGATCAATGCCGCCAATCTGATCGAGGCGCACCGCCGGATCGAGAGCGCCACCACGCGGGGCAAGATCGTCCTGGAAGGCTGGGACAGCTTGCAGGCGTGACGCTAACGGAATGAGTGCGCGGGCGGGTCAGGCGAACGCCAACTCGCCCGCGACGACCGCCATGGCATGATCGACGAAGCGCGCCTTCTCGCCGACCGGCGCGACGTAACGAAGTGCTTCGCGCGCCAGTTGGGGCCCGCCTCCGCGGGCGATCAGCCATGCGGCTAGATAGGGTGCCGCCAGACAACCGCCGGCCGTCGCGACATTGCCATGAGCGGCGAACGGTGCGTCGATGACGGTGACACCGACCTCCACCACCCATGGCTTGGTGGTGAGGTCGGTGCAGGCTGGCAAATCGCCGATCAGGCCGAGTTTGGCCAACAACAGCGTCCCCGAACATTGCGCCGCTATCAACTGCCGCGCCGGATCGAGACGAAGCCGGGCGAGCATCGCCGGATCGGTGGCAATCTCATGCGTGCGGACACCGCTGCCGACCAGCACCGCATCCGCCTCCTCGAGGAATGCGAGCGGCCGTTGGCGATGGACGGTGACGCCGTTCAACGACGTCACCGTCTCGGTCGGCGCCGTGATGTGCGCGGCCCAGCCATGCGGGCGCAGCCGGTTGATGATCGCGGCGGCCACGAACGAATCCAGTTCGTTGAAGCCGTCGAAGGTCAGGACCGCGACCTGCATCACCCTTGCGTCCGTCCGGAGAACAGCGTCCGCGTCGCACCGGCGACCCAAACCTGGCCGGTCTCATC
>Ga0209816_1000761_pt1 | contig 24808 bp, 29 predicted proteins | sample CoawatmetaG01DNA_FD_187509 | JGI IMG/M metagenome (GOLD analysis project Ga0209816, IMG submission 187509) | Marine microbial communities from the West Antarctic Peninsula - Coastal water metaG017-DNA (SPAdes) (version 2) | ecosystem: Environmental > Aquatic > Marine > Coastal ...
AAAATAATAAATAAATTCCGGAATCGCAGAATTCCGCGATTCATGAGCGTTGACCGGAACACGGATATATGCGATACTTATATAATGATGAGAGCAAAAGCAAATACGCATATGGAACATTTCGAAGATTTGCTCTTCGAGAATTCCGATCTCCTCGTCCGTGTCATGCACGGTGAGGTTGAATTCACCCGGAAATGGGATGGTGCGCCATCGATTTTCTTTGGAGTTGACACCGACGGAGCATGGATTGCTCGGAAAGGTCTGTTCAACATAGATGCTAAGAAGTATTACAAGCGTTCCGATTTCGATGATGATCCCAAATTCCCCGAGGATTTGAAGACACCTCTGTGGAACACACTCGTGTATCTCGGAAATGCATATGCAGGACCTGAGGCAGATGATGTGTTCATGCAGGGTGATCTGATGTTCACAGATGGAACAGATCAAGGTCATTTCCATCCTAACACGATTCAGTACTTCTCATTCAAGATTCCTGAGAAGGCTCGGGTTGGTATCGTTTGGCATACAGCGTATTTCAAGGGTAAAATCAAGTATGGTGCTCAGATCAAGGAGCATTTTAAGATCACTAATGAGCTTTGGATGATCAATGCTCATGATGAGATCGAAGATTTTATTCCTAATGGGATTGGTCTGGTTCCCACCGTGGGAAATTATGCTCATCTGTCTGACAAGACAAAGTACATGTTCAAGATGTATCAGAATGCTGTGGTTAAAGGCAATGCTGATAATCTGTTGGATTTCCTCTTTGATTATATGGCCAAGTCTGTCGATTCTGTCAAGAGGGATGAGACGAAGACTCGTAAGATCTTCGAGTACAAGATCATATTTAAGGAGCTTGCTGCTAATCCTAATCTCGTTTCTGATTATGCTAAGATGCAGGATTACAAGATGTTCTTGCTCAAGCAATTCAATGATCTGGATACTGATTATGTTCCTCAGTTGGTCACGGACTTCGGAAGCAACTCCACTGAAACAGATCACGAAGGCTATGCAGTCTTTGATAAACATGGTAATGCTGCTAAGATCGTTGATCGTGAGAAGTTTTCAGCAGCCAACTTCTCTGATAAATATGTGAAAGGATGGTCTAAGTAATTATAATTACTTAACTCAGAAGGGTCGAATGTGGTAAATCAATTAATATCTGCTGACACTGTAAAAACAGTCGACGATATTCAAAACGTCTACAAATATGGTTTCCATACTGAGATTGAATCTGAGTATGCTCCTAAGGGACTAAATGAAGAAATTGTTCGATTTATATCAGCAAAAAAGGATGAGCCAAAATGGTTGCTAGATTGGCGGTTGAAAGCATTTGAACTTTGGCTGAATTCTGAAGCAGAGGAACCTCAATGGGCAAATATTAATTTTAAACCAATTGATTTTCAAGATGCATATTACTATGCTGCACCTAAGGATAGTGAAAATATTAAAAGCCTTGATGATGTTGATCCGGAGCTGCTCAAGACTTATGAGAAACTCGGAATTCCATTAAAGGAACAAGAGTTTCTTGCTGGTGTTGCTGTTGATGCTGTGTTTGATAGCGTGTCAGTAGCAACGACGTTCAAGAGCCAGCTAGGAGAATTAGGAATAATCTTTTGCCCAATATCAGAAGCAGTGAAAACTCACCCTGAATTAGTGCGAAAATATCTTGGAAGTGTCGTCCCAGCAGGTGATAATTTTTATGCCACTCTTAATTCAGCTGTATTCAGCGATGGATCTTTCGTATATATTCCAAAGGGTGTTCGATGCCCAATGGAGCTGTCAACATATTTTCGAATTAATGCTGCAGAAACAGGTCAGTTTGAGCGTACGCTAATCATCGCAGATACTGACTCTCATGTAAGTTATCTCGAGGGATGTACAGCACCAATGAGAAGTGAGCATCAACTTCATGCTGCTATCGTCGAGCTTGTTGCGTTAGATAATGCAGAAATCAAATATTCAACTGTACAGAATTGGTATCCAGGCAACAAAGAAGGTGTCGGTGGTATCTATAATTTTGTAACAAAACGTGGTGCATGTCGTGGTTCGAATTCAAAAATTTCTTGGACACAGGTTGAGACTGGCTCAGCAATTACCTGGAAATACCCGAGTGTGATTTTGCAAGGAGATCATTCGACAGGTGAATTTTATTCAGTGGCGATAACAAACAATCATCAACAGGCCGACACTGGAACGAAGATGATCCACATAGGTCGCAATACCTCGAGCACAATAATTTCTAAGGGTATATCGGCTGGACATGGACAACAAACGTATCGTGGATTGGTTAGAGTATTAGGGAAAGCGGACAACTCACGGAATCACACTCAATGTGATTCCCTTTTAATTGGAGACGAATGCGCAGGGCACACAGTACCATATATTGAGGTGAAGAACCGAACTGCTACAATTGAACATGAAGCTACTACGTCAAAAATTAGTGATGAACAATTGTTTTATTGTCGTCAACGTGGGCTGACCAGCGAAGATGCAGTCTCGCTAATTGTTAATGGATTTTGCAAGGAGATATTGCAGAAGCTTCCAATGGAATTTGCTGTTGAAGCACAGAAGCTACTCGGTATCAGTTTAGAAGGAGCAGTCGGCTAATAATGAAAGATAATGGTTATACTTACTTTGTTCGGTTGATCAAAGAAAAGAGTGATGTGCGGGCACGTGATAATTTGTTCCGGCAGTTCAATAGTGCACGCCAAGCAGAAGATTGGATATTAGATAATGATGTGCAAGGTGATATTTTGACTTGCGCAGTGGTTGCAACGGATAGATGGCCGGCAGCATTCGGGTATACCAATACGACGTGGGAAAAATATGATCGGTGGGCTGGAATAACAAATGAAAATTAACTTTATTAGCGATCTGCATCTAGAATTTGGTCCGTTGAATAGCTTCGATGGGACGCTAGTGGATGGGGATATTCTCGTTTTGGCGGGTGATATTGATGTTAAAGGTCGGGTTGATTGGATTAATAGTATGGCAGCTAAGTATAATCATGTGATATATGTTCTTGGTAATCACGAATTTTATCGTGGCGCAATGGACAGCATCTATAAGAAAACAAGGGAAACCCTTGTTGATAATGTTCATCTGCTGGAGAATGAGAGCATAACAATCAAAGCACCATCTGTAACATCTACAATGTATGATGATGTTACTTTTCATGGAGCAACGCTATGGTCGGATTTTCTCAATGGCGATCCGATATCATATTTGCAATGTGAGCGGGCAATGAACGATTATCGTTTAATTCGAGCTGGTGATGGCACCCATAGATTTAAGCCACAAATTGCCCATAGCTTGCACAACATTTCGAAAGTGTTTTTGCAAGAGAATGTAAAGGAGGGTGATATCGTTGTTACGCACATGGCACCTTCCTTTCTTAGTGTTCATGAAAAATATAAGCATGATATGTATATTAATGGAGCATATGCATCTGATCTATCTGAGCTAATTCTTGATACGAAGCCCAAGCTTTGGTTTCATGGACATATGCATGACTCATATGACTATAATGTTGGCGATACTCGTATTTTATGTAATCCTCGAGGATACATAGGGGAAGAGTTGAATTCTGAATTCGATCTTAACGCTGTAACATATGTGTAGAGGAAGAAAATGAAATGAGCATCTATAACGAATGTGTGCCCAGCAAAAAGAAGCCAGCGCCATTTAAGACTGTAACCATAGAATACTTTGAAGAGTTTGACAAAGATACTACAAAGGTATCGCCGAAGTGGCAAGGGCCAGGGGTGCGCCGAATACGAATTGTTACAACGACTCGTAGATATGATTTGGGGCCTGGCAAACCCATTCCTGTTGCTTCTGTAACTTATGAATATCTATAGGGGGATAATAATGCCAAACAGACTATTATGTACTGTTTTTGATGAAATGCGAGAGTGTGTTAAGACTTTAAACTTCTCTTATTTGTTAGGATTAATTGAAGAATCGCAATCTCTCGGGAATCGAATGGAATCACAGTTATACGATATAAAGGATTATAAAATTCTTCGCGAGGACATAGGGGTCTTGAAAACGAAGAAAAAGAAGTTAGAAAAAGAAATAGCCGAATTAGAAGCACAAAAGCCGGATTAGCTGAGTGGTTTAGCACCGCTTTTGTAAGGCGGCAACGGCAGTTCGATTCTGTCATCCGGCACCACATTTAATGGAGTAAAAATTTATGGCAGCAACAAAAAGACACAATACCAAAACTACAGGAAATCAAAGCCAGGTCGATAGTGCAGGGAAAGGTTATAAGTTCAAACACAGAACATCAATTGGCCGCAGTGTGTTTTCTCGGCCTACTAATAAACACAAGAGGCGGTCTTGGAAGAAATATAGAGGACAGGGTAGATAAAATGAAAGCCACTATGCTAATAATAATTGCGAGTTTAGCTGGTCCACAAACAGCTGAATTCGATTCCATGGAGGCTTGTTTGAAACAAGCACCCATCATTGAACTGCAGCCGGCTATTAAAGAGGTAGCGTGCATCCCTTCTAATAATTCTAATAATGGGAGTTGGATTAATATTAATGATTATAATGATATGCTAGCCGGCTTTCTAAAAATGATTGATACTATTAATGAGCGTCAAGAGACGTGGGGGGAGCCTCGTTTGAATCGATATGGCCATTGGGAACCTTATAGTGAGTGAGTGGGTTGATCTAGATCCGGATCTGATAACCTCAGACGTCTGCACAGATTGTGGGCGGTGTTGCAAAACATCATGGATTCAAGACAGACGTAGCAGCAATGGTTCGGACAGACTTCCGTATCTCCAAGCTATGTTTGGTAGAAGCCCTAGGACGTTTGTTGAACAAAGGGGTGAAAAGGTTGCATGTGTCAATTGGTGTTCTCAGTTGATGCCGGATTTGAAGTGTAAAATATATGAGAACAGACCTCAGATGTGCGTAGACTTCAATTGCTTTAAGGAAGCAAATGGACAAAAGCGATTACCAGAGGCTTGGGATCATGTCAAAAAATTAGTGGAGAGGGTGCATGGCATTGATCTTGATCAGCGGTGGAACAAAGAGGAAGCGTGAACGGGTATATGCTCTAGCTCAGTGGTCAGCGTATGAGCTCATGCATTGGAAGATGGCTGATAATGTCTGGTTGAATATCAATATTTGTAAACTTAATGTGTACGGGTATTGCATTTGGGAAGATGATAATGTTAAACCACGTGAATTTAATATTGAAATAAATAATACTATAACAGGAGCTGATCTAGATACGACTGTGTTCCACGAGATGGTTCATGTTAAGCAATATGCTAAAGATGAGCTACGTGAAAGATTTCGGTTAGGATATAGGAAGAATTGGAAGCGTTCCAAGAAAAATTGGGGTGATGTTGAATATATAGATACACCTTGGGAAAGGGAAGCATACAGAATGCAAGAGGAATTGTATGAGCGGTGGATTGGATGAGCAGTCGAGATCTATTTACGCATTTCAAGAATAGAACTAGCGTATTGAAAAAAGCTCAGGAATTCGTCAGGGATGTGAAAGACTGGGAGCCAACCTCTAAATATTCTTTCCATCACGTACCCTTCCCTATGGATTTGGTGAATGAAGATCCTAGGCTAAAATGGTTGTTCGAAACTTTTGGTGAGATTCAACCGTGGGTGTTGATGGTTCCGCCTAATGTGATGTTTGATTTTCATGTTGATCAATCAAAAGGTGCAGCTGTTAACTTTGCTGTGTTTCCTAGGGTAGGTGGAATAACATTATTTAAACACAGCAAATATAAAAAGAGATTTCAAGATATTGTGTATGGGTGTGAGTATGGACCAGAAGGCTCACTTACATTGCTAAATAATATGAAGCAGCACTCTGTAATTAATCATAGCAGCGAGCCATATTATACACTCACAATACCACTCAAGCTCAACAAACCAGACTTTATTGATATATTTAACGAGCTCGAATCACCTGAATATACATACAGGGAAGATTCTGGTTTGAAATTACCTTCAATAAATCAGTTGACTCCACAGCACTTAGAGGTTATAATATATAATAAGTGCTTAAAAATGATGCTAGAAAAGGGATTTGAACTCCAGTGACAACACCGATGTGTCCCATTAATGGATGCACTCGTAAAATAATCATTGCGACTCCATCAGTCCTAGCCAGGCACGCAACGGTACATTGTGGAGGATGCCATGAAGCAATATTATGTGATATCGTTACTTGTGAACAATTTAAAATAGATAAACCTGATGATTTGGGATAAATTGAGGTACGACGTGAGAGTAAGGATAGAAGTTAAGTTGAGGGATGGTGTAAAAGATCCTCAAGCAGAAACAATAAAGAAGGTGTGTAACAGCAGTGAGGATCTTGGTGCTAATATGATTCGGACGTTGATCATGGGTAAGTACTTTGAAATTGAAGCTGATGAAGGTTTTAACATTGTACAATTATGTGATCGGATATTAGCAAATCCAGTAATAGAACAATATACAATCACAGATATAGATAAGGCCTCGTAGCTCAGCTGGATAGAGCAACAGCCTTCTAAGCTGTGGGTCGCAGGTTCGAATCCTGCCGAGGTCGCCAATTTAGGGAATTGTATGACAAAAATAGACGAAGATTATGAAGCATGGGAAGCGTTCCCACAACATAGATGGATATTTAATAAATTAGAGTTATCCTTGAAGTTGGGGTATATGTGTGGCCCTGCTTGTGTGCCAGTTCCTAAAACAGGCTTTTATATAGTCAGACCAATATATAATTTGTATGGTATGGGAGTGGGTGCCCAAAAATTGTATCTGCGTTATTGGGATGACAAAAATGCAATAACCGAACATATGTTTATACCACCTGGTTATTTTTGGTGTGAATTGTTTACCGGTAATCATTATAGCATTGATTACCAATGGACTGATGGTGGTAGAGGTGGTATTCATTCTCACTGGAGCCCTACGTGTACTACAATAGGACAGGTAGGCAGTAATATACAACAATTTTCTCGTTGGGAAAAGATAGAGAATAAATATCATGAGTTGCCTAATTGGTTAGACTCATTTTACGATTGTAAAGAACTTAATATAGAATATAAAGATGATAGGATATTAGAAGTTCATCTTAGGACTGGTAATGATATTTTACATGAAGATCCAATTGGGACTGAAATAATTCCTAATTGGTTATCAGATAAACGTAAATATATTCGGGATTTATTAGATGATGGTTGGGAGTATTATGAAAACTATAATAATGGTAAGGCGTATGACGCTTCTGGATATATCGAAGATCCCAGAATAGGGTATTTGAAGAGATGCAAATTGTAATCTTTACTGAAGTTTGTTATGGTGGGTTTGGAAGATATGCTGGCACATATAGAGTAGCTACTGAATTAAGAGATGCTGGTTATTCAGTACAGGTTGTTGAGTTCTTTACACTATGGGACCAAGATCACATCTGTGACATTATCGATAAGTTTATTACAAAAGAAACCATGTTAGTTGGTTTCTCGTGCACGTTCTTTTTGCCCAAGATTGCGGGGTTGTGGGGAGGTGGGTTAAGAATTAGGAATTCGATCGGTCAAAACGGCGATCGCCCCCAAGGGTCTGGTAATCCTAGTAATGCAAGTATGTTGTTCGGCCGCGATGATATATTTGATCTTCTTGATTACATAAAACAACGAGCTCCAAGCAGTAAGATAATGGTGGGTGGTGCAAGATCTTATCTTGCTGAAGATGAGCCTTATAACAATAAGGTGGATTATGTATTCTCTGGTCAATCAGATGTGTCTATTTTAGCTTTGGCTGATCACGTGTTCTATAAAGCTAGCCTTAAAGTGGGTTATAAAAAGAATGCGTGTCATGTTATTAAAGAACAGGACTACCCTGTAGAAAATTATACTACGTCAAGAATCCTTTATCAAGATAATGATCTAATATTTGATAAAGAAATCTTACCTATTGAATTAGCTCGTGGGTGTATATTTAAGTGTTCATTCTGTTCTTATAGTCTTATAGGTAAAAAGGTGTGGGAGTTTAACAGAGCACCTGATTTAGTAGCAGCTGATCTTGTTGATGCTTATAATAAATTTGGTTCAACTGGGTTTATGTTTTGTGATGATACATATAATGATAGTGTAGATAAAGTTGAAAGGCTACATAAAGAGTTTGTTAAGTTACCGTTTGAATTATCATTCAGCACATATGCTAGAGCTGATATGCTGGTAAGCAAGCCTCATACAGCTTCGTTATTGTATGAAAGTGGAATGAGAAGTGTGTTCTTTGGTATAGAGACCTTAAACCATGAATCGGGAAAGTCAATTGGTAAGGGTATGGACCCAGAACGATTAAAAAATGGTCTATATGAAATTAAAGATCTACCTGGATGGAAAGACATCGTTACTTCATCAGGGATCATTGTCGGCCTTCCATTTGAAACAGAAGATAGCATAAGAGCTACTTTTGATTGGTTACTCCAAGATGATTGTCCTCTTGATAGCTTTAGTCCTACTGCTCTTCATATTGGCCCCAACTCTGCTATCGGAAAGAACATGGAGAGGTATGGTTATAGGTATGATGAGAATGGTGAGTGGTATAGTGAGTGGATGACAGAAGCGAAAGCCAAAGAATTAGCAATGGAGTATGCTGGTTATGCAATAGTCCGGCCTAGATCTTTTTTTCAATTTACATTCTTTGGACGTATGCAGAATATTGGTTGGACTCTTGATGATTTTGATAAAGGAAGGTATACGGTTGAGGAAAGCAATATAAGGAAGGTTGCACTACAAGATAAATACTTTGAAAGATTAATGCACCTGTGAGGTTGATATGGATTATATAAAAGATTCCACAGTGATAGATACAGATATTGGGGGGCTTAATACAACATTCTCTAATGAAGGGATTGAGGTTGATTTTAGGTTTATTGAAAATGAGCTTAGCTTCAGAGATGCGTATCTACAAACATTACAAAACATAAGGAAGAAGACTGATAAAGATATCGTCGTACTCTTCAGTGGCGGAGCTGACTCTCAGCTTTGCGAATGGGGATTCAATTACCTAGGAATTAAACACAGGGTAATACACCAAAGGTATCTGTACAATGGTGCTTATCTCAACTGGCAAGAAGCTAGTTTTGCGCCTATGCCAGAAGAAACAGAGTATCAGAATATAGATGTATTAGAATTTCAAAAGTCCAGTCTCTTCCAAGATACATTTGTTAAAGAGTTTCCGACTAGTGTTCATGCGGCTATACAATGTGACGTAAGGAAGGTGAGACCTGAGACAGACTTTCTTATTAGTTGTGCGTCGCCATATACGACATTTAATTGGGACTTTGGACATCGAAAGAGACCAGACTTGTTGGCCAAGTGCGATAAGTGGGTCTTCAGTCCTTCTAATATGTGGAAAAAATATGGATGGAAGGATTTTGATTGGGGTGGTATATTTTATGATAATGGGTATATTACTTACTCGTTGATTGACGACTTATATAAGGAACTAGCAAGAGGGATGAGTAGTGGTTTTATGGGCAACCCTCGGAAGTGGGAAACTGAATGTAAGACTCCTTTCTTTGAACACCATTTTCCTGATGTGGACCCGCGATTATTTCCTAAGAAATACCAACAGACACAATTTCCTTACTTTAATAAATTAGTGCTTGATAGAGTAGGGGCTTTGTATCAATATGAGATTGATGGTGAAATGTATACGAATGACTGTTGGGCTCAACGCGCCTACCTAAGCCTGGAGATCGAAGAATTCTTTGAGTTAATCAAAGGTGGAGCAGTATTTAAACTTGGCCGCCCCTGGACAAAGCATGGCGATGATTTAATTATCGATACCCAACCTTATTCGGTTAAATGAAATAGCGGACTTCTAAGATGAAAATACCAATTTATAATAATGAAGGTATAGCTTATAAGTCTTTTATTGTTAATGATGATATAGAATACATTGATGGCCGAGTTTACAAAGGTAAAAATTGTTATTATAAAGGTATAGGTGTTCCTTATAAATCACATCATGTTCTTGATGTTACAGATGAATATGAATATATCAATGATCCTGATATTTTTTATTTGGGGCTCAGGGTAAGAAAAAAATGTTTTATTGGGAAAACTGGTGTATTTGAAGAACTTTACCAACCATTTTTCCCAGATTATATAGGTTCTTGTAGCTATAAAGAAGGGCCGATAGTTTTAAATTCTATGATGTTTGATTTGTCCTCTGTTGAAATACTTAATTGCATACCAATCGATGAAGAGATAGACCAATATTATTACGTATGCGATTACAAATGTAAAAGAAAGACATATTTAGATGAGGGTGATCCTTATGAACTAAGAACTTTAATAGATTATATGTTATGCAATGATTGGAATTCTCTCTGGGATAAAAATGCCATTGGTGATGTTACAGCAGATGGTAGAATTTCTGATGTAGCAGATTTATTTAGATCTTCTGAGCTTAAACATAAATTAGGTACTGTTTATTCACATTTGTATAGTTTAAGTAATAATAACAAACGGAAATATAAAGAATTTTTAGATATAAATGGATTACAACATCCTGATCAATATGGAGATTTTTGGTATATATACAATTCGCTTCATATTTTACATGAGAATGGAATAGATATTAATGAAGTATCTCCATATACAAATATGTTTGATAATTATAAACACGCAATTCTTAATTATTTAATACTTGGCAGAAATACAGCCTATTGTGCATGTAATGCTTATATAGATCAGGGCGATGAAGTCATGGAAGAGTATAAAAAAATTGTACAAATAAAATTAGATGAACAATAGAGGATTACATGGAGTTCAATCTTAATGATGGTCAACACGCTTCTTTAGTTGGTTGTGAAGATAATGTAGGTATAATGTTATCTGGGGGACTAGATAGTTGTTTGTTACTTACAATGATGTGTGAGAACTTTGATAAACAAACATACATATTATTCACAATGGACAAGCCTGATGGTAGTTCTAGGTGGGTAGAGAAGATTCTAGATTTTGTTTCTGAACGATACCCTACAAATGATTATTATCAACAAATAATACAGGGTGGAAAGGAAGATGAAACTAAAGAGCTTGGGATTACCGGAAAAGTTGGGTTTACTGATATTCTTGATAACTATTACAGTAATCTGGGTGTACTTTATAGCGGCAATACTAAAAATCCACCTATTGAGTTAGACCATAATACAGCTGTACCAGATCGTAGCGCAGCTTTAAGAGCTCAAGAGAAGTGGGATAAATTTGCCATGCCTTTTGCTCACTTAAATAAATCACACACAGTTGAATTGGCTCATGGGTTTAGATTTGATCATGTGTTTACTATGACACACACTTGTACAGAGAGGGCTAGAGGGAGGTGTGGTGTTTGTTGGCAATGTCGAGAAAGACAATGGGGATTCAAAGAAAATAATTTAAAGGATCCAGGTAAAAACTAGTTGACTAAATAATAATGTTAAGGTATACTTATAATATTAATATTGCTTGAATTAAGGAGCTTAAAATGGCAAACGAAGCAGATATGGCACACCTCGACCAGCGTGTCTTTAAAATGGCAGCAATGCTAGATACTACTATTCGATATCATGCTGATAGTATTGAAACAGATGAGATGGAAAATAACTATCTCGATATTTGGTTGAAAAAGGAACGCGATCCGCTCCTTGTTGTAATCCTAGCTACTATTACTGGTGCCCGCGATCCTGAAAACGTTGAAGGCGCTGAGGGGGAATCAGCAGCAAATACCGGATGAGGGTTCTTGGATTCTCTGAGGGGTTCCACGATGCAGCCGTAGCTGTCATACATAATGATGGAATACTCTTTGCTGGACATAGCGAAAGATTTTCTAAGATAAAGAATGACAAAAAGATTTGTCAGGAATTGAAACAACATGCGCGAAGATACACCACGGGACTCAGAACTCCTAAAATTGCTTTTTATGAACGGTCATTTATCAAGAGGACGCGTCAGATCAGGGCGGGGCAATGGAAAGATGCTCTACGCCCTCGTCATCTTGCTTATAGGTATGATCATTGCTTTGCTCATCATTTGTCCCATGCAGCTGCAGCCTTCCAGTGTTCTCCATTCACTGACGCAGTTGCACTTATAGTTGATGCTATAGGTGAATGGGACACTGTTAGTTCATGGCGATGTAGTTATGACGAAGATGGTAATGCTGAATACAAGAAGTTAGACTCAATACAGTATCCCACTTCCGTAGGTTTATTTTATTCTGCCGTAACAGATAGAATAGGATTAAAACCTATGGAAGAGGAATATATTACTATGGGTATGGCTGCGTTTGGTCATTCTAACGAAAAACTATACAATGCTCTGAAAAAAATGTTAGCTCATTCGAATCTTCATAGAGGAATGCGTCGCGAGCTATTAAATGAAACAAAAGAGGACATAGCTTATAATGCGCAAGCTCTGACTGAAGGAATATTAAGAGGATTCATTAATAAGTTATCAAAGAAAGGCTTACCAATAGTATATGGAGGAGGAGTTGCATTGAATAGTGTAGCTAATGGTAAATTATTTAAAATGAAAAATCATTATATCTTTCCTAATCCAGGTGACGCCGGATCTGCAATAGGGGCCGCGGCATTAGTTACTAAGAAGCAATTGAAATTAGATCATATGTTTCATGGCTATGAATTACCTCTGTTATCCGATAGTCATATAAAAGACGTAGTTGATATTCTTGAAACTGGAGAAGCTGTTGGGATAGCTGCTGGAAGGGCTGAGTTTGGGCCGAGAGCTCTTGGTAATAGAAGTCTACTATGTGACCCAAGAACAGGTGAAAATAAAGACAAAGTGAATCAGATAAAGAAGCGGCAAATGTATAGGCCATTTGCTCCTTCTATACTAGAAGAATATGTAAAAATTCATTTTAAGACAACATCTAAATGTGACTATAGCTATATGCAATATGTTGTTCCAACTAAAACACGTGATTTTATAGCTACTCAACATATTGATAAGAGTGCTAGAATTCATACCGTATCAAATAATCTCAATGACGTTTCTTCTTTAAGACGAATTTTAGAATGTTGGTATGATAGAACTGGTTGTCCTACGTTACTTAATACTAGCTTAAACATAAGAGGCAAACCAATGGTTAATGATCAAAAAGATGCTGTCGCGTTTGAGAAAGAGTATGGAGTAAAAGTATTTTGCAATGGATGATCGCATTGCCCTTATCAAAAATAAACTAGAACAACAAATTAGCCCGACTTTTTGTTTGGCTAAATTTCATCACGTTACAATTTATTTGCAGACTGGTGAAACCCATAGTTGCTATCACCCTCCTCCTCATAAGATCCCTCTAATAGAGTTGGAGCGTGATGCTTCTGCACTACACAATACTAAACAAAAGAAACTAGAACGAAAACAAATGCTCGAAGGTAAGAAACCTAAGGGCTGTCAGTATTGTTGGAATGTAGAATCATTAGGGGAAGAATATATTAGTGATAGACACGAAAGAAACGCATCTATCTATAGAGAAGATAGAGTTAAAGAAATTGTCGAGCAAGGATTTGATCATCATATCAATCCTGAATATATTGAAATAAGTTTTGGTAATGAATGTCAATTTAAGTGTGGCTATTGTCATCCAAAAGCTAGTAGTAGTTATTGGAATGAGATAGAAAAATTTGGTCCATATGATATGGTTCAAAACCATAGATTAGATATTGACTGGATTGATTTATTTAAAAGAGAAGAAGAGAATCCGTATGTTGATGCTTGGTGGGAATGGTGGCCTGAGGTTAGACAAACTCTTAGCATCCTAAGAATAACTGGTGGTGAACCATTACTACAACAAAGTACTTGGAAGCTATTCGATAATATTTCTAAATATCCTCTACCAGAGCTTGAAATCAATACCAATAGTAATCTTGGTATGTCAAATAGGATAGTTAAAAAACTTGCAAGATATGTTAAAGAGTTCGAAGATGAGAAAAAGATTAAACGATTCAAACTATTCACTTCGTTAGATACATGGGGCCCAAAAGCGGAGTATATTAGAACTGGACTTGACCTTGACTTGTGGGAAGAGAATTTTCATACGTACCTCAAAGAAACAAATGCCAACATAACATTCATGATGACTTTTAATATTTTGACTGTGTCGAGTTTTAAGGAGTTGTTGAAGAAGATCTTAGAATGGAGAGAACAGTATCCAGAAGTGATTAATGGTGCAGGTCAACTGCATCGTGTGCGTTTTGATACTCCTTATCTAAAGGAGCCACTACAATATGATATGAATTTATTACCGAAGAACGAGTTCATGCCTTATATGAACGACACTCTATCATTCATTAGGGATAATGTTGATGAAGGGAACCCTATCAAATTTAGTGATCTAGAATATTGGAAATTTAAGCGCGTAGTAGATTATATGAACCAAACAAATTATTCTCCAGAAAGATTAGAGGAGGGCCGCGCCGACTTTTATGAGTGGTTTAAGGAATTAGATCGTCGACGTAACACTAACTTTGAGCAAACTTTTCCGGAATACAAGGATTTTAGAGAACAATGTCAGTCGATTTCAAAAGTAAAGAAGGCAAAAAATATCTCTTAACAGAGAGTAAATCGTTTTGCCCATTGCCTTGGATGCATTTATATGCTGAACCAAATGGTGATGTGTTTCCTTGTTGTTGTGCAACTCCATTACAAGATCAAGAAGATGATCCTACATTTGCTAGAGGTAGTTTAGTAAATAATACAATAGAAGAGGCTTTGAATACACCCACGTTTAATAAATTAAGACTAGATATGTTACATGGAACTAAATTACCAAGTACATGTCAAAGGTGTGCAAGATTTGAAGAAGCTGGTCAATCCACTTATAGAAAATTTGCATTAGATCATTTTGGGAAACACATAGACTATATTGATAATACAAACGAAGATGGTTCACTTTCAAAATTAGAATTAAAGTTTTTAAATGTTAGATTTAGTAACCACTGTAATCTTGCTTGTTTGACTTGTGGGCCTTCTTGGAGTACAGCATGGTATAAACATGCTTGGTGGTTACAGAGAGAGAATAAACCAAACCTAGTTCAACTTGCAGATAATACAAAAGGTAATCTTTGGGAACAAATTAAACCACATTTACATAATATAGAGAGGATATATTTTACCGGTGGTGAGCCAGTTGTGATGCCAGACCATTGGAAAATTCTTGACTATCTAATTAAGAATAATTTGCAAGATCAAGTTGAGCTCCATTATAATACTAATCTTACTAAATTAAAGTTTGGTAAGTATGATTTAATTGATATGTGGCGTAAGTTTAAATATGTTGATGTTGGCATTAGCTTAGATGGTGTAGAAAAAGATGTTGAAGTAATTAGACATGGTACAAAGTGGGAAGAAGTAAAACAAAATATGTATTTGATAAAAGATCTTCCTAATGTTCGATATCAAATTGATTGTGTTGTTAGTGTTTTTAACATTTATCATTTACCCAAATTTGAAAGACATTTATTGAACGAGAATTTAATAAATGACCGTACTTCTATTTCTTATAATATAGCTCATGAACCCTTGCCTTTGTCTATTACGTCTATACCACAAAGTCAAAAGAAAGGAATAGCAGACTATCTTATGCAAGAGTATGAATCCCTACCGACTATGATGAAAGTCAGACACCGCAACCATGGTTGGTACCAAATAATTAGTTTTATGAATAATGCGCACACATATAGGAAAGGCGGCATATCTGAATACTTGGACATTTCTTTGAAGTTTGCTAAAGAGGATGTACTAAAAACTATTCCATTAGTGAAATTAATATATGATTCTGATTCTCAATGAATAAAAACTTTTGTATACTACCGTGGATACATTTGTATGCCGAACCCAATGGGGACGTATATCCTTGTTGTACTGCTTCACCTTTGCCAAATATAAAGCCTTGTGTTGAAAGTCTTAAAGAACATACATTTGAAGAGATATACCATTCTGACTCCTGGAATAAATTAAGAAAAGATATGTTAGAGGGTAATAGACCTTCTGTGTGTACTAGGTGTTGGAAGTTTGATGATGCTGGTGGTTCCAGTTATAGACAATACAATAATAGAGAGTTTGAAAGGTATTATCCTCTTGTAGAAGAAACAAAAGAAGATGGTAGCTTAGACAAATTTCATTTTAAGTTTCTTAATATTAGACATAGTATAGAATGCAACTTTGCTTGTCTTACCTGTGGTCCAGAATGGAGTACTGGTTGGAACAAGTACACTAAAGGACCTGGTAAACATACAAAGCTAGATGATAACTCTAAAGTACCAATATGGGACCAAATCAAACCTCATTTAGAAACAGCTGATGTTATATACTTCACCGGTGGTGAACCATTAATGATGCCTGACCATTATAAGATAGTTGATTATCTTATACAACATGGACTAACTCATTTAGAGTTAAGATATAATACGAACATGAGTAACCTAAATCTACAAAAGTATAATATTGTAGATAAGTGGAAGATGTTTAGTAAAGTTGTCCTAGGAGCTAGCATCGATGCTGTAGGTGAAAGAGCAGAGCTAATTAGATATGGTACTAAGTGGGATCAATTAGAAGCTAATCTTTTATCAGTTAGGGGATATGATAATATCCATTTAGGTATTGATAGTGTTATTAGTATATTGAATATAGATCACATACCCGAGATGCAAATGTATTTGGAGGACAAAGGAATCGTTGACATACGTACTATTATGTCGTATAATATAGCATTCGGTCCTAGTGAGTTTAGTATAACTTCTCTACCTGATTTTATTAAACAGAGATTGGCTGATCAGTTACATGATCATTTGGAGAAATATAAGGGTAGACTTACACATCCTCATTGGGGATATAAACAAATAATTAACTTTATGTTTCAAGAAAATACATGGCAACATGGATTATTCAAGAACCAAATTGATCACAGATTCAAGTTCGTTAAAGATAGACTGCTTGAGGAAGTACCTATTATAAAAGAATTGTACTACTATGAATAAAAAGCAATACTTAAACAGCAAAACCTTCTGTATGTTACCTTGGACACACATGCATATGTGGCCGAATGGTGATACGTACCCTTGTTGTCTAGGTGATTCAAGAATGCCTGTTGGATCAGCTCATTTGCAAACGATGCAGGAGCTCTGGAATAGTCGGCCAATGCGCACACTAAGAAAAAACATGCTTGAAGATAAGGAGAGTCCGGAATGTAGAAGATGTTATGAACAAGAAGAACATGGTATTAACACTTTAAGGATTTCAAGTAATAAAGAGTTTGCAGATCATTGGAATAAAGTAGAAGAGACAGAAGAAGATGGTAGTGCTGGTCTTGTTAATATGGCTTATTTGGATATTAGGTTCTCAAACTTTTGCAACCTTAGATGTAGAACCTGTGGTCCCAACTTTAGTACAAGTTGGTATAATGATCATGTTAAGTTATATGGTGACCCAGGTATACCACAACTACTGAAAGTCAATGATGATAATGATAAGTTCTTTAAAGAATTAGAACCAATGCTTCTTGATGTTGAGAAGGTTTATTTTGCTGGTGGTGAAGCTATTATCACAGAAGAACATTATAGAGTCCTAGATTACTGGCTCCATCATAATATGAAAAATGTGAAGTTGGAGTATACTACTAACTTTACAAAAATGAAATTTAAGAAGAAAACAATATTTGAATATTGGAATGAGTTTGAACGTGTTAACGTAGCAGCTAGTTTAGATGCTAATTGGGCTCGCGGAGAATATCTAAGAAAGAATCTTAGTTGGGAAGAGATAGTACAGAATAGAAAAGACTTGATGGTAGAATGTCCTCATGTTGAATTTTGGATTACACCAACAGTAAGTGCATACAATGCATTCAATCTACCAGATTTCCACAAGGAATGGATAGAAGAAGAATTAGTAAAGCCTGAGAACTTCCGAGTTAATCCTCTGCTTGATCCAGAGTATATGAGAATGCAAATACTACCCCGCAGTTATAAAAAGAGCGTGGCTACAAAATATGAAAAACACATTGAGTATCTTAAACAGTTTGATAATACTCAACAAGTACAAAGCGACTATGAAAGTCTTATTGACTTTTTGATGTCAGACGATAAAGCAAGACTAATTGATCAATTCATGAAGCAAACAAAACTATTGGATGACCTAAGAGAAGAAAATTTTAGTGATGTGTTTCCTGAGCTTAGTGATATGAAAATAAAATACAACCAACTTGACTTCTGGGCTAACCGCGAATGAATACGTGGTGCGTATATCCTTGGATTAATTTACATACAAATACCGATGGTAGATGTAAGTTGTGTTGCCATATCTATACTGAAGACTATATTCAACACGAAGGCCGTGATGCTATTCTAGGAAAAGATCCTTGGGAAGCAATATGGTATGGTGACCATATGAATAACGTCAGAAATAAAATGACTGCTGGTGAGAAGTTAAAAGAATGTAATCGTTGTTATGAACATGAAGAGAAGGGGTTAGAAAGTAGTAGACAATGGGCAAATAAAGAATTCGCAAATCGATGGGCGCCAACATCTGGTGGCAAAGAAATGGAGGTATATGACCCAGTTAATTTAGAACTAAGACTGGGTAATGTATGCAATCTAAAGTGTGTTGGATGTTGGAGTGTTAGTTCAGATCAACTATACAATGAAAGGAAACTAATTACTAGTCGAGAACAGCTACCCGAGTGGTTATCAACACAATGGAATCACGAGTTAGAAAGTGTAGAAAGGTTTGACTGGAATTGGTTTGAAACAGAAGAGTTTGAATATTTTATTGATTCGGTTGTTCCTGGTCTAAAGAGATTATATCTTACTGGAGGCGAACCAACTCTTATCAATATGAATAGAGTGATTCTTGATAAATTAATTGAAGCTGGTAACAACGAGTGTTATGTATGTTGGACAACTAATCTAACTAACTGGCCTCCGGAGTTTTATGATAAACTAGACTTCTTTGATGCATCAGAAGTACAGATGAGTATTGATGGTTTTGAAATGTCTAATACTTATATGAGGTACCCTACTAATTGGAAAGCGGTAGAAAAGAACTTCGAGAAAGCACAACAACTACCTGAGAAATGTATTCTAAAAGTATACTTTGTTTATCAGGCTTGGAACATATTTGATGTAAAGAAGGTTATAAAGTGGATTGAACAAAACCAAAGGCGGCGGGTTGATTTCGCTCCAATATACCTAGAGAGTCCTGATTGGATCCACAGTTGTATTTGGCCACTCCATGTTAAAGAAGAGGTGTGTGAAGAATTACAATTCGAGACTAATTACAAGAATGCTACACAGAGTATAATTAACTATACTATGAATACAGATAAATATTCTAAGGAAAGAATGAATAAAATGGCTTTCTATATTTCTATCCTAGACAAATATAGAAAGCATAAGTTCAAAGACATATTTCCCGAATTGGATTTTATTATACAGCATGAAACAACTCACTAAAATAATTCCAGCAAAAGAGAAATGGTTAAGTATCGTTTGGCAAGTAAACGACTTCTGTAATTTCCGTTGTTCGTATTGCAATGAAGGAAATTGGGGTGGTCGACATAGACACGAAACCGATATCGATACTATTCTAACCACACTAGATTATATCATTGATTTGTACCAAAAGCGTGGTTACCGCTATTTTAAACTGTTTTTAAGCGGGGGAGAGCCGACTCTTTGGCCTGGTCTGGTACCAACTATAGAGTTATTTCGACAGAAAGTTGAGTACCCAGGAAGCTGTGTTGGTATTAATACTAATCTATCAAGAGGGCTAACTTGGTGGCAAGAGCATGTACATTTGTTCGATGATATTGTTGCAAGTTACCATGCAGAGTTCACAAGAGACGATCGATACTTTGAGAACTATAATTGGTTATGTACTGAGATAGCATATTGTTGTGCAAGAGTAATGATGCATAAAGAGAAGTGGGATCAATGCATCGCGATGACAGAGAGACTTAAACAATGTACAAATTATATTATTGACTATGTACCTGTGTTAGATGAACTAAGGCCCACTACTGAAGAGTATCATTATGATGAACAATGGCAGATTGATTTCTTTAAATCTAATCCTGATATAAAGGTAGTTAATAAACCAGTAAAAAAAGATCCTAATTATGCATATGCTAGAATGATTGTAGATGGAGAGAATAAACCTATTGATACAAACTGGATAATGCAATCAGGTGAGAATTTTTGGGAAGGCTGGGAATGTAATATTCAAGACAGCCTTCACATTTATCCTGATGGTAGAATTAGGCAAGCTAGTTGTGGCGTCGGTCCTATTGTTGGAAACATAAGTGGTGATTTCGATCCCACACACATCAAATCAGTAATATGTCCCAAACATCATTGTCATTGTGCAGCTGATTTTAATATTGCGAAGGGGCCAGTATAATGTTTTGTTATTCCGCTATGAATGGATTGAGTATTAATAGTTTTGGTAGAGTAAGAGCTTGTTGTGTGATGAAACATATGAGGACGATCACAGGTGTTCCAGGCGTTACAGAAACCTATGATCTTTCTGATGATTGGAATGTGGATGGGTATCCAGGAGCAGATTACCAACCAAGAATGCGAGAAGCTGAGCATATTCATGAGTTAATTAATGATGTTGTATTATGTGAATTGAGAAAACAACTCAAGAATAATGAGAAGCCTGATGTGTGTGATAGATGTTTTCTTGTTGAAGATCAAGGAGGGATTTCATTTAGAATGAACTATGCTATAGACCACGCTGATCTCATACAAGAAGATGCAATAGATGATGATGGAGCTATTCAAGACCTTTCAAAAATAACATACTTGGATCTAACACTTGGAAATATTTGCAATCTGCAATGTAAGACTTGTAATCCTTGGAGTAGTCATAACTGGCTAAAAGAAGTTAAAGAATTGCCCCATCAAGATTTTGAAGATAATGGTGTTGTTGAGAGAGGAACAAAACACCCTTGGTTTGTAAAAGCATTTACAGAACGTATGAAAGATGGTGATTATTTTTTTGATCCTATATTACCAACTGTTCGAACAATTAACTTCTTGGGTGGTGAACCTTTGGTTGTTAAAGAACATGATGCGTGGTTAAAGTATATTGTTGAGAGAGGGTGGGCCAGTAACAAGAAGTTACAATATACAACAAATGGTACAACTATACCAAATAGACTAATTGATTTGTGGTCTAATTTTGAAAGAGTTAACTTAGGTATTAGTGTAGATGCTATTGGTGACTTAGCTTCTTATGTTAGATATCCAACTAAATGGTGGCTAATAGAACAGAATTTTGATAAGCTAAGACACAGATGTAAAGAAGTAAAACAGATATATGTTCAAATGCATACTACTATAAGTAGTTTAAATATACTAAGTATCGGAGATGTTTATGACTTTGCGTACAAACAATTCAAGGCGTTCCACTATTGGGATGATGAAAAGAAACGGCAGCATGGATATATTAATATTCTGCCTCATATTAACATCGTTGATTATCCTCGGTTTTATCACGTAAGGAACATGCCAGATGAATTAAAAGAACAGGCATGTGAACACATTGAAATAACTTATAATAAGTACAAAGGTATGATAGAGAATGATTGGGAACTAAGTAATTTAGAAAATCTAAATAACTTAAAGCACAGTGTAATGCAAGAACGTGATCCTGGTGAGTGGCAAAAATTTATAGATGTACAAAGAGCTTCAGACAAATTTAGAAATATAGATGGAAAGAAATTTATACCATGGATGAAAAACTATGTCTGATGGGACTGTAATATCATTTGGTTGCAGTCATACTGCGGGCAGTGAGATTGATGGGATGGGCGATTCAGATTATAACAGACAACATTCGTATGGTGCACATTTAGCTAAAAAGTTTGGTTATGATCATATGAGTTTTGCTTTGTGTGGGGGGTCGAATCATCGAATTTTTGTGTTGACTACACAAGTGTTAAAGGAGATAATAGTTGGTACATGTAACCTTGTTCCGCATCTAAGAAAGAACCACAAGTATTTTTTTCTCATTGGTTGGACGAGTTTAAATAGGTTTGATCTAAGATATAGTAATGATGAGATATACGAACAGTGTGGAGATGCTGGAGATAAGTTGGATAGTAAAATTATTCCAGCTTGTGTTGGTATGAATCCAAAAATTATTAATGACAAAGACCTACGCAGAACAATTAAGTATATTCCATATGTAACTGATAACGTAGTAATGGCAGATCAATTAGCTAGTTATATATTTGCTCTGCAAACCATGCTTGAAACTAATAACATAGATTATTATATGTTTAACGCTATTGAGAATCATTTTAAAACAGACTATTTTACTCAAGATCGATATGATGTACATGCAAAGCCCACTTGGCGGCCAGGTAATACTACTCTATACGATAACATAGATGAAACGAAGTATTATCATCCTAAAAGTTATACAGAAAATTATTATAGGTGGTGTTTGTCTAAAGGTCATAAGAACCAAAGTAATAAATATTGGCATCTTGGTGAGCCGGCTCATATTGATTGGGCCAATCATATTTACCCGGAGATATTAAATGTTTACCCACATTTGGAATAAATTCATTACGTGGATTACATACCCTTCGTTTTGGTTGCGTCGACGAAGGATGATTAGAGAAATACGCAAATCAGATCCATTCATATATGAAGGTAACAACGATGAATGAAATAAGTGAAAGCTACACTAAAGGGTTATATAAGATTTATACAAGAGATAATTGTGTATATTGTGACGCAGCTAAAGTGTTAATGAAAAAGTATGGATTACATATAACTGAATATAATTTAGAGTCACATCCCCACAACAAAGACGAATTGAAGAAGTTGGTGCCAGAAGCGACTACTGTGCCTCAAATCTTTGTAGGTAAAAAGCATATTGGTGGGTATGATGCCTTTAAAACATATGCTGAGGAGAGTCTCGAAAGCGGAAGATAATATTATGAAACTTACAATATTAGATAGCGGGCCTGAAAAGAATGAACTAAACAAGAACTCTATGGGGGGAACAGAACTTATGCAGAATCGATTGTATAAGGAAATGCCTAAAGAGTTAATGGAACAATTCCAAATTATTTGTTCAAGAGCTCGGCGCATCAAAGATGACAAGAAAACTATTCTATGGTGTCATGATCTAGCGTTGGATCCTGAAGTTGAACATTTAAAGGATGGTGGCCATGAAAAATTCAACAAATTGGTATTTGTTTCTCATTGGCAGCAGCAAGAGTATGTTAATCATCTTGGTGTTCCTCATTCTGCTGGATTTGTATTACAAAATGCAATTGATCCAATACCTGAACACGAGAAACCAGACGATGTTATTAATCTGGTCTACTTCTCGACGCCCCATAGAGGATTAGATATATTAGTTCCTGTGTTTAATGGATTGATGGCAGAACATTGGAAGAATATTGAGAAACCAATTAAGCTGCATGTATTTTCTAGCTTCAGTTTATACGGCTGGCCTGAGAGAGACAAACAGCACGAGCAAACAATACAGCAATGTAAGGACCATCCGGATATTATTTACCACGGCGCAGTAAGCAATGACGAGATGAGAAAGGCATTGGAAGACATGCACATCCTAGCTTACCCCTGTGTGTGGCCAGAAACGAGTTGTCTAGTTTTAATGGAATCGATGTCCGCCAGGCTAGCTTGTGTACATAGTTCGTTTGCAGGATTACCCGAGACAGCTGCTAATTGGACTTTAATGTATCCTGTACACGAAGACCCTAATGAGCATGCACAGATATTTGCACAGAACCTGCACAATGCAGTTATGATGTTAGACGACGATACATACCAGGCACGTTTAGATATGCAAAAGCAATATTGTGATGCATTTTATAATTGGGAGGTAAGAGCTATGCAGTGGAATTCATTCTTAGAAAGTAGGTTGTGATGTCCCCATCATTGAGTTCTTTATCAGAAGAGTCGGATAAGCAATTGGTTGAAAGGAATTCCATTAAGTTGGTGCATAATTTAAAACTCCAAGGATCCTACAATGTTTACCGTGCTGTTAAAGAGATACAAAAATTTCTCGAGGCGGTGGATAAGGAATACCATCTAACTTTTCTCCAACGAGAACATTTAAATAAAACGAGATTGACATTTGACAAAGTATTTAAATATAAGTAGCGAAATAGTTACAGCAGATAATCAAGATGCATTTGTTGACTTTTTAAAACAAGAAAGAAAAGCCAGCCGCCAAAGAGATCGTAATGCTGATTGGTTCAAGCATTTGCTAGATAAAGATTTTTGGGAAATATATCCAATGTGGACTATGTCAAGAATCGATGGTGAAGTATGGACTATTGCTGCTGTACAAAAGCACAACTTTCCTAGTGGAACATATCGAGTGATGTCCAGGTTATATGTTAAGGAAAATATGCGTAAACCGACTGACCAAATGCCCATGTATAGACATAAATGGCCAGCCAAGTCTACTTATTTATTTCCACCAATGTTAGATATGATGAAATCAATTGAAGGCTCTACTATGATCATGACTATGGAGCATATCAAGAGAGCTAGAAATTTAAATGTTATTAGTAGGTATTTCAATGAACATTATGGAACAAATTTTGTCGTACAGCCACATATGTATCAAACATTTAATGATCGTGATAATTGGAAATCATGGCAAGTACTAACTGCTGATGGTGACATTGATCTACCTTATTTAACAAAAGACGAATGGAAACTTAAATTTCCAAACGCTGGGCTTTCTATAAAGGCATCTCACCCTTCACCCTAGGGATC
>Ga0209816_1000765_pt1 | contig 24769 bp, 23 predicted proteins | sample CoawatmetaG01DNA_FD_187509 | JGI IMG/M metagenome (GOLD analysis project Ga0209816, IMG submission 187509) | Marine microbial communities from the West Antarctic Peninsula - Coastal water metaG017-DNA (SPAdes) (version 2) | ecosystem: Environmental > Aquatic > Marine > Coastal ...
GAATGACCAACAAGTACGAAGTCACATCCTAAGTCTGCAAGCATTTCTGCGGAGACTTCACCCGTAAACGCACCCTTGTCATGCCAATCTAGGTTCTGACCACCCACGCTAATGGGGGTTTGTTCAATAAGTTTTCGCACCTGATCGAGATATACATTCGGCGGACAAACCACAATACCGCTCGAACACCCCGCCAGCTGAGCCATCAGACCGTGCATCAATACATCGATACTGCTCTGCGTGCCATTCATTTTCCAATTGCCGACTACCAAGGCCTTTCTCATGACTTACCTCAAAAGCGGCTGCGCATGTTAAATGTTTTGATTTGAAGATTCAATTGTCTCGTCCAATCTAACTATCGTGAATTCAATAAATAGTGCATCAGGCTAACCTGTTGCTTCAACGACATCGGCTAACGCGCGTGCCAAAAGCTTTACCTGAACTGAATCTTCGCCTTCGACCATGACCCGAACAACCGGCTCGGTCCCTGAAGGTCTCAGCAGCACACGTCCTTTACCGGCTAATTGTTTTTCTGTTTTCGCGACCGCCGCAAGCACTTCATCGCTATTAACAACAGCCGCATCACAGCGCACATTAATCATCAGTTGCGGTAGCTTATGCATCCCCTTCTTCAACTCGCCAAGTGACTGCTCGGATTCAAGCATCGCTCCGATCACCTGCAAGGATGACACGATGCCATCACCTGTCGACACCACGTCTAGACAAAGCAGATGACCCGACGATTCACCGCCTAAATCCCAGCCATTCTCCCGCAGCGCCGCTAATACGTATCGGTCACCCACCGCGGCCCTAATAAAAGGAATGTGCAACTGCTGCAGAGCCAACTCAAGACCGAAGTTGCTCATCAACGTGCCAACCACGCCACCTTTTAACGTACCTTGTTGCTGCCGATGCCGTGCCAACCACGCCACCTTTTAACGTACCTTGTTGCTGCCGATGCCTCGCAACGATAAAAACCAGCTCATCGCCGTCGACAACTTCACCGTGTTCATCGACCATAATAAGACGATCGCCATCACCGTCGTAAGCGACACCAAAATCTGCGGATTCATCGACAACAGCACGCTGCAGTTGCTCGGGGCTGGTTGAGCCGACCTGGTCATTAATATTGATGCCATTGGGCTCAACACCAATTTCGATGACCTGCGCGCCCAATTCACGGAAGACCTTAGGTGCGATATGGTAGGTGGCGCCATGGGCGCAATCAACCACAATACGCTTGCCTTGCAGATTTAATTTACTCGACAGCGTACTTTTACAAAATTCTACGTAACGCCCTGCCGCATCAACGATTCTAGACACTTTGCCGATCTTGTCCGACTCGACCAACTGCATTGACTGATGCGCTATATCCAGCTGAGCCTCTATTGCTAGCTCAACCTCATCCGGCAATTTCTCACCGGCGCCAGAGAAAAACTTAATCCCATTATCGTGATACGGGTTATGCGATGCACTAATGACAATGCCTGCCTCGGCGTTAAATGTCCTTGTTAAATAGGCGATTGCCGGTGTCGGCATGGGGCCTAAAAACAACACATCGATTCCAGCCGAAACTAAGCCGGCCTCGAGCGCAGACTCGAACATGTAACCCGAAATACGCGTATCTTTACCAATTAAAATGCGACCCACACCCTTAGAAGCAAAGACGCGCCCGGCCGACCAGCCAAGCTTTAACATAAATTCCGGGGTTATGGGGTCAACCCCCACCTTGCCGCGAATACCGTCTGTGCCAAAATATTTTTTCACGTCGTACCTTTTTGTTTAGATTTGATGATCATCATTCAAAAATGGATTCCAACTGAATAGCCTGCCTGACCTTTAACGCGATAACCGTTTGTTTTACATCATGAACGCGAATGATTGAGGCGCCACGCTCGATCGCTAGCAATGCACCGGCAACACTCGCGTCTATGATATCTGCTTCTTCTTGCGAGGGGTTAAAATTTTGCTGCGCGAGCAGCTTACTGATCGTACTCTTTCGAGAAAGACCCACCAAGATTGGCAACTCGAAGGTCTTAAAGTCTGCGAGTCGATTAATCAGCGTCAAATTATGCGCGGGTGATTTGCCAAAGCCAAAGCCTGGATCAAGGATTAATTTTTGTTTTGCCAAACCTACTTTTTCACAAGCCTCAATTCTCTCGGCGAAGAAGCTTTTTATATCTTCGATAAGATCGTGATAATGCGGATCAAGCTGCATGGTTTCTGGGTCGCCTTGCATATGCATAATACAAACAGGCAAACCGGTTGCTTGGGCCGCTTGCAGTGCACCGACGCGCCTTAGACCTCGAACATCGTTAATAAGTGACACGCCCATCGCCGCAGATTGCGTCATGACCTCGGGCGAACTGGTATCGACAGAAAGAGGAATATCGACATGATTACGCAGCGCTTCAATGATAGGTAAAACACGCCCCAACTCTTCATCGACGCTAACAACAGAAGCGCCTGGCCGGGTCGACTCACCACCAACATCAATCAGATCAACGCCGTGACCCGCCATTTCACGTGCCCGACCCAGGGCGTTGTCAACGCTAACAGATCAACGCCGTGACCCACCATTTCACGTGCCCGACCCAGGGCGTTGTCAACGCTAACGTAATCGCCGCCGTCAGAAAACGAATCCGGCGTGACATTCAGAACACCCATCACTAATGGTGCGTCACCGAATATCATCTGACTGGCTTTATCATTGGGCTAGGTTCTTTTTTGAAAGTTCTGACCGGCAAGGCCTACAAGGTAAGCGCTTGTTTACGAGATATGAATTGGACATCTGAAAGGCGTCAGACGCGAGCAACTGTTGCTGCTCGCGCCTGTCGTAATATGATTAAAAGATAAATGCTAGTGCTCGCTTGCAGGCCCACCAACAGGTCCGCTAGGTCGCGGCTCAGAATCGGATTCCGCTTCAGGCTCAGAGCCTGCATCCGGTTTTCGATCATTTTTATCTTGCCAGCTTTGAGGTGGATTCGGCTTTCTACCGGCCATAATTTCATCAATTTGGCTTTTATCGATCGTCTCATAATCAAGCAGAGCTTCAGCCATCATGTCGAGCTTGTCTCTGTTTTCGACAAGAATTTTCTCTGCCGTCTGGTAACAAGAATCAGCGATCGCACGCACCTCTTCGTCAATCATCTTGGCCGTTTCACCAGACACTTGAAGCTTTGGCGCACCGGCAGACATTCCCAAAAATACCTCTTGGCTATCTTCCGCGGACATTCCCAAAAATACCTCTTGGCTATCTTCCGCGTACATCAATGGACCAAGCTTGTCAGATAGGCCCCACTTTGTGACCATGTTTTTTGCCATCAGTGTCGCTTGCTGAATATCGTTTGATGCGCCCGTCGTAATGCCATCCGGACCCAGCGTCAGCTCTTCAGCAATTCGCCCGCCAAACATCGTGCAAATCTTCGATCTCAAGGCACGTTTGCTAATGGAGTACCGATCTTCTTCGGGCAAGAACATCGTCACACCCAAAGCCATACCCCTAGGTATGATTGTTACTTTATAAGTTGGATCATGATCTGGAACCATGTAACCAACAATACAGTGTCCGGCTTCATGATAGGCCGTGTTGCGCTTTTCATCCTCAGACATCGCCATGTTCTTTCTTTCTGCGCCCATCATGATCTTGTCTTTAGCTTGTTCGAACTGCTCCATGCCTACCACTCGCCTGCTCTGTCGTGCAGCAAATAGAGCGGCTTCATTGACTAGGTTGGCTAAATCAGCACCAGAGAAGCCCGGCGTTCCCCGAGCAATAAACGACGTCTCGACATCGTCTCCCAGAGGCACTTTACGCATGTGTACTTTAAGAATCTGTTCACGACCACGTATATCTGGCAATCCAACGACGACCTGGCGATCGAATCGACCGGGACGAAGTAAAGCAGGGTCGAGCACGTCTGGACGGTTGGTCGCGGCTATAATAATCACGCCGTCATTTCCGTCAAAACCATCCATCTCAACTAACAACTGGTTTAAGGTTTGCTCACGTTCGTCATGACCACCACCTAAACCGGCACCACGATGGCGGCCGACAGCGTCAATTTCATCAATAAATATAATGCATGGCGATTGCTTCTTTGCCTGCTCGAACATGTCTCGAACACGCGATGCACCAACACCAACAAACATCTCGACGAAGTCTGAACCTGAGATTGAGAAAAAGGGCACCTTGGCTTCACCGGCGATTGCTTTCGCTAATAACGTCTTACCTGTACCTGGCTGACCCACCAACAATATACCTCGAGGGATACGTCCACCGAGCTTTTGGAATTTGGTAGGATCTTGGAGAAATTCAACTAACTCCTGCACATCTTCTTTGGCTTCATCAACGCCTGCAACATCGGCGAAAGTCGTTTTGATTTGGTCTTCACCGAGTAACTTGGCCTTACTTTTGCCGAAGGTAAGCGGTCCGCCCTTGCCGCCCGCGCCACCTTGCATCTGCCGCATAAAAAACATGAAGACCGCAATAATGACTAGAATCGGGAATGCAGCAACGAAGAGTTGCGACCAAAGAGATTGTTGTTCTGGACGAGTACCACTGAACTGAACGTTGTGATCAACAAAATCATCGATCAACGCTTTATCCGAGATTTGTGGCTGTATGGTCTCGAAAGGTGTGTCGTCATAACGGATACCGCGAATGACAAGGCCATCCACGTCAACTCGTTTCACCTGCCCCATATTCACCATCTCAAGGAAGGAGGAATATTCGACTTCATCGGGGCCGTTACTAACGTCAAAGTTTCGAAACACTGTCAGTAGTACACCGCTACTAACGTCAAAGTTACGAAACACGGTCAGGAGTACTGCGGCAATGATTAGCCACAATAGTATGTTTTTTCCCATGTCATTCATGGATTATCCTCTCATAGACAAATGCTATGTTTACTTACCACTTTTAACAGCTACATTTTTGCTCACTATGCGCCAACCAGCCTGCGTTACAAGACCCGTTAACAACATCACCGAGGCTCTTACTTATGCCGCGGGGTAGCCACCTTACTATATTTGAAATACTTCGCCAAACTACCTATCAAAAGACCTAATAAACGACCGAATGCACAACCTGCCAAACGACCTAGGAGCACTTATTGGCTCGCCACGAAAACTGGCCAGACGGTCTTTTTCTCATTCGCCTTGCGGATTTTCGTGCTGTCTACCTACCTTTGTACGCCATACCCACCACATAGACTTCTCGTGATTTGGAGCTTGACGATTTTGGCTTAAAATTCATGACGCGGCCAAAGCGATCTCGAAAGGCTCGGCGGATCTCTTCAATGCCTTCACCTTCGAAGCATTTTGTCGCAAATGCACCATTTTTCCTTAAAACCTGATCACATAGATCAATCGCAAGCTCGACCAAATAGGCCGATTTCGGTAAATCCATTTGCTTCATACCACTTAAGTTTGGGGCCATATCGGATAAAACAAGGTCAACGGGCCTGTTTTCAAGTCGATCAATTAAAAGCTGATAAGGCCCATCCTCGGTAAAATCACCTTGAATAAAGTCAACACCGTCAATCGGCGGCATATCTAAAAGATCGATGCCAACAATCTTACCCTTCTCGCCTACCGCTTTTGCAGCTACCTGGCACCAGCCACCCGGTGCAGCGCCCAAATCGACGACACATTGCCCCGGCCGCATCAGACCGTATTTTTCGTTGATTTCCAACAACTTATAGCTTGCCCGAGAGCGGTAGCCATCTTCTCTGGCGCGCTTTACGAACTCATCATTTTCATGATTCTTTAGCCACTCGTGACTCGATTTTGACTTTTTCATCTGCGCCGTCTAAATATGGTTGAATCTATGAGTTAAGTTTGAATAGTTTGTGAAATAGTTTCTTAAAACCCTGCTTGTTAGGTAGACTCCCTGCCCCATCAGAACAAGCGTCTAGTATAAGCACATGATAACGAAGGCAGAACAAAAACGATTCAAAGCAATCGGACATAGCTTGAAACCCGTCGTGACAATCGCTGGAAATGGCTTGAGCGACGCTGTGATCTCAGAACTTAATCGCGCAATCACCGATCATGAGCTCATAAAAGTCAGGGTCAACGCTGACGATCGCGATGATAAGCAGGCGACGATTGAAAAAGTCGTTGGCGCCGCCAATGCTGAATTAGTGCAGTCGATTGGAAATGTCGCACTTATTTATAAATCAGCCAAGAAACCCAATCCGAAGTTATCGAATATTCTTCGATCAGACATCGTTTAAAAGAGATTAATGCCGAGTAGTTTTTTAACTCTGGCAGTCTGAAGGACATGTTCCTGCACTCTTACCGAGCTATCGCCAGACATAACCGGCTTAGATATGCTCAACCTTACAGATTTCATATTCAATATCACCACTAGGCGCGACAACAACGACAACATCGTCGATCGACTTACCCACCAGCGCGCGGGCAATAGGCGAGTAAACAGATATCTTGTTGGCCTTAATGTCCGATTCATCATCACCGACAACCTGATAAATTACCTCTTCATCCGTCTCAACATTGAGCAAGTGTACGGTCGTGCCAAATATCACCTTGCCTGTCGGTGGAATCGCCGTGCAATCAATAATCTGTGCGTTTGATAACTTAGACGCGATTTCTGCCAACCGTCCTTCGATAAAGCCTTGTTCTTCCTTGGCGTACTGAAACTCGGCATTTTCCCTTAGATCGCCCTGCGCAAGCGCCGCAGCAATCTCTTTTATGATGGTTCTTCCTTGGCGTACTGAAACTCGGCATTTTCCCTTAGATCGCCCTGCGCAAGCGCCGCAGCAATCTCTTTTATGATGCGGGGTCGCTCAACACGCGTCAGCCTATTAAGCTCAGCACGAAGCGTCGCCTCACCTGCTGCTGTCATAGGGGTTTTATCCATGTCCAATCCAATCTCGTAATGTCGTCTATATAGGTTTCGGCGCCGATGAGTTGAAGAAAACTCGACGACAACCACGTTAGTCTAGCAAAGAAAAAATGCAGTTCAAGCCCAGGATTAAGTGGGCTTTAGATACGGAACTCTACCTCTAGCCGCTCGCAGGGAGCCGCTTATGAAGGTCCTGAAGCCTATGCACCGTATAGCTATCGCCGTGTCGAACAGCCTCTACACAGGCTCTCGCGCCCGCCATCGTCGTCGCGTTGTAGGTCGTCGCGTTGTAGACTTTATGCTGCAGCGCTGTGCGTCGGATGATAGAAGAATCGCGAATCGCTTGTTTACCTTCAGTCGTATTCACAATCAGGTCAATTTCATCGTTCTTCAGCGCATCGACAACGTGGGGTTGGCCTTCACCGACTTTATTGATGATCTTGATATCGATACCCGCTTCGATCAACACCGAAGCGGAACCCCGGGTGGCAACCACGTTGAAACCAAGCTCAATCAAGTCCTTAGCAACCTGCACCAATTCAGGCTTATCAACGTCACGAACACTCAAAAATGCCGTGCCACTGGACGGTATAATATCGCCCGCACCAAACTGTGATTTTCGATAAGCCTCGCTAAATGTATTTGCTACACCCATCACTTCGCCGGTTGATTTCATCTCTGGTCCGAGAATAGGATCAACGCCGGGAAACTTGCCGAAAGGAAACACAGCCTCTTTAACGCTGAAATAGTCCGGCACAATTTCTTTTGTAAAACCTTGCGCTTCCAAACTCGTTCCGGCCATGCAGCGAGCTGCGATTTGGGCTAATGAAACACCAATACACCAGCGAGCTGCGATTTGGGCTAATGAAACACCAATACACTTTGAAACAAAGGGCACGGTACGCGATGCACGCGGATTAACTTCGAGCACATAGATTTCGTTATTTTGAATAGCCAGCTGGACATTCATCAATCCAATCACTTTAAGTTCAATTGCCATCTGAATAACCTGACGGCGAATCTCCGCCATCAACTCATCACTGAGGCTATAGGGCGGCAGTGAACAGGCCGAATCACCTGAATGTACACCTGCTTGTTCGATATGTTGCATTACTGCACCAATCACAACCTGTTTGCCGTCGCTGACCGCGTCCACGTCAACCTCAATAGCCTGATCAAGAAATCGATCAAGCAGCACAGGTGACTTGTCGGAAACCGTGACGGCTTCACGCATGTATGTGCGCAGCTCTGATTCGTCGTAGACAATCTCCATGGCACGACCACCCAAGACATAGGAAGGACGCACAATGATCGGATAACCAATCACTTCAGCCGCAACCACGCCATCTTCGACATTCTTAACCGTCTTATTGGGTGGCTGGCGTAACCCCAACCCTTCAATCATCTGCTGGAATCGTTCGCGATCTTCGGCGCGATCAATCGCATCAGGCGAGGTGCCAATAATATTGACGCCGGCCGCCTCTAAATCTTCCGCTAACTTCAAAGGTGTCTGGCCACCGAACTGCACAATCACGCCTTTCGGTTGTTCAATATCGACGATCGAAAGTACATCTTCCAAGGTCAGAGGCTCAAAGTAGAGTCGATCAGACGTATCGTAATCGGTTGAAACAGTCTCTGGGTTGCAGTTCACCATGATCGTCTCATAGCCGTCTTCACGCATTGCCAAGGCTGCGTGCACGCAACAATAGTCAAACTCGATACCCTGGCCGATTCTATTGGGACCACCGCCCAACACCATGATTTTCTCGTTATTGGTCGGTCGCGATTCGCATTCAGATTCGTAGGTTGAGTACATGTACGCTGTCGAGGAGGCAAATTCTGCGGCACATGTATCCACACGACGATAAACAGGTTTTACACCTAAGCCTAAACGCTGCGAGCGCACATCTGATTCGCTCAGCGACATCAGTTCAGCCATTCTGGAATCTGAAAATCCTTTCTGCTTTAGCTTAAAAACGCGGTCTCTACCAAGCCCAACAAGCGTTTGACCCTCCATTGAGGCTTCATCTTTAATTAGATCTTCGAGCTGAATCAAAAACCAAGGATCAATTCTACTGAGATCATGAATCTCATCGAAACTCATACCGACCCGAAACGCGTCCGCAACATATCGGATTCGATCGGCACCCGGCACACGAATTTCACGACGCAGCTTAGCCTCCCAATCAGAACCGGTTTTCTCAATAATTGGCGACAAGCCATTAATACCCACTTCCAATCCGCGCAGTGCTTTTTGCAGAGACTCTTGAAAGGTCCGGCCAATCGCCATGACTTCACCCACTGACTTCATTTGGGTTGTCAGGAAATTTTCAGCCTGCGGGAATTTCTCAAAAGTGAAACGCGGAATCTTCGTCACAATGTAATCAATAGACGGCTCAAATGAAGCCGGCGTAACGCCGCCGGTAATTTCGTTCGACAATTCATCCAAGGTGTATCCAACGGCAAGCTTCGCAGCGACTCTCGCAATCGGAAAGCCCGTCGCTTTCGATGCCAGCGCTGAGGAACGTGATACCCGCGGGTTCATTTCAATAATGATCAGTCGGCCTGTCTCAGGCTCAACGGCGAACTGCACATTTGAGCCACCTGTCTCAACACCGATAACACGTAATATCTCAAGCGAGGCATTACGCATAATCTGGTATTCCTTGTCCGTTAGGGTTTGAGCAGGCGCGATCGTAATAGAATCGCCCACGTAATATCTCAAGCGAGGCATTACGCATAATCTGGTATTCCTTGTCCGTTAGGGTTTGAGCAGGCGCGATCGTAATAGAATCGCCCGTGTGAACACCCATTGGGTCAAGGTTTTCGATTGAACAAACGATAATGCAGTTATCGTTCTTGTCTCGAACAACTTCCATTTCATATTCTTTCCACCCCAACAAAGACTCATCAATGAGCAGTTCGTTGGTCGGTGATAAATCGAGCCCACGTGTACAGATTTCAATAAAGTCTTCGTGGTTGTATGCGATGCCGCCGCCGCTGCCACCCATGGTGAACGAGGGGCGAATAACACAGGGATAACCTAGGGCCGCCTGAACTTGGCGAGCTTCCTCTAAGGAATGTGCGAAGGCTGAATTTGGCGTCTCTAGGCCAATCTCTTTCATCGCGTCGTCAAATCGTTTGCGATCCTCAGCTTTATCAATTGCATCCCGAGTCGCACCAATAAGCTCAACGTCAAATTCTTCTAAGACGCCTTCTCGCGCCAAATCAAGCGCACAATTCAATGCTGTTTGACCACCCATGGTGGGCAAGATCGCGTCTGGGCGTTCCTTTTCAATAATCTTTTTCAGCATCCGCCAGTTGACCGGCTCAATGTAGGTTGAATCCGCCATTGATGGATCTGTCATAATTGTTGCGGGGTTTGAGTTAACCAGGATGACCCTGTAACCCTCTTCCTTTAACGCTTTACACGCTTGCGCACCTGAATAATCAAATTCACAGGCTTGACCAATAATGATCGGACCCGCGCCAATAATCAGGATGCTACTAATATCTTCTCGTTTTGACATAGCTACTTCTGGCCCTGAATACGTTGTTCCATCAACTCGATGAAGTGGTCAAACAGAGGCGCGGCGTCGCGCGGCCCCGGGCTTGCCTCGGGATGCCCCTGAAAGCCAAAGGCTGGACTGTCCAACAGATGAATGCCCTGCAGGGAATCATCGAAAAGCGATCGATGAGTCACTCTTACATTTTCTGGAAGGGTTGCATCGTCGATGCAGAAACCATGGTTTTGACTGGTAATTAACACCGTACCATCATCAAAGTTTTTGACTGGATGATTAGCGCCATGATGACCGTGGCCCATCTTCTTTGTCGTCATACCTGTTGCAAGCCCCAATAACTGCAAGCCTAAACAGATACCAAAGACCGGAACATTTGTCTCTAGAATTTGTTTAATCGCCGTCACGGCATAATCACAGGGATCCGGGTCACCTGGACCATTGGACAAGAACACGCCATCGGGTTTCATTGCCATGACAACATCAGCGGGTGTCTGCGCCGGCACGACCGTTAAGCGGCAGCCTCGGTCAGCGAGCATTCTCAAAATGTTTCGCTTCACACCAAAATCATAGGCAACGACGTGATACTGCGTGTCGGTAACAACCGGATGACCTTCACCAATCTTCCAAGAACCTTCAGACCACTGATATTCTTCTTTGGTGGTGACAACTTTGGCCAGGTCCATACCCTCAAGTCCGGCCCAACCCTTTGCCTTGGCTATCGCCAGCTCAATCTCTTTGTCGCTAATGTTCTCACCGGCAACAATACAACCCCGTTGCGAGCCCTGCTCGCGAAGTATGCGCGTCAGTTTGCGTGTATCGATCTCGGCAATGGCAACAATGTTTCGTCGCTCTAAATAGGCTTGCAGGGTTTCTTCTTGGCGCCAGCTACTTGCGAGTAGCGGCAAGTCTCGAATGACGAGACCCGAAGCCCATATTTCACTGGATTCTTCGTCTTCGCTGTTCACGCCGGTATTACCGATATGAGGGTGAGTCAGAGTGATGATTTGTTTTGCGTAGGAGGGGTCGGTCAGAATTTCTTGGTAACCGGTCATCGAAGTGTTAAAAACAACTTCGCCTTCAGAGCTTCCCAGCGCCCCAATAGCAATACCTTGAAAGAATTCTCCGTTCTCTAAGGCAAGCACAGCACAATGCGACAAATTGGTTCTCCTGGGTCAGTTTTTGCGAATCCAGCTCGAAAAAAAGCGAGAGGGAATTGCTTCCATCTCGCCTCGATATATTGATTCAGCTTGGTGTCATACTGGCGCGATATTCTAGTGGAACGAGGCTCGAGATACCAGAAATTGTTACGCCTTAATCGCTTTCAGACCGAGCACGTCTTGCATATCAAACAGACCTGCTTGCCGATCTTCCAACCACAGCGCAGATCGCACCGCTCCTTGAGCAAAATTACTGCGACTGTGGGCCCGGTGGGTAATCTCCAAACGCTCACCCGCGCCTGCAAACATAACGGTATGTTCACCAATAATGTCGCCTGCTCGCACCGTAGAAAAACCGATCGTCTCGCGGCTTCGCTCGCCGGTAATGCCTTCGCGGCCATAAACGGCCACTTCAGACAAATCACGATCTAACTCTGCCGCGACAATCTCGCCCATTTTTAAGGCCGTACCTGAAGGCGCATCTACTTTATGGCGATGGTGCGCTTCGCTAATCTCGATATCGACATCGTCGCCAAAAATCTGCGCCGCTATCTCGAGTAACTTAAACGTCGCGTTCACACCGACACTGTAATTGGGTGCAAACACGATAGGCATTTTTTGCGCCAGCGCGCGGACGCGAGCAGTCTGAGCTTCGGACAAACCGGTTGTGCCGATTACCATCGCCTTGTTGGCTGTTGCGCAAACTTCGAGATTAACCGCTGTCGCATCGGCGATCGTAAAATCTACAAGAACATCAAAGTCAGCAAGAATAGATTCAAGGTTATCGACGATTTTGACCCCTAGAGCGCCAACCCCTGCAACCTCACCCGCATCGGCACCAATAATAGAAATGCCCGGACGCTCGACTGCGCCGGTCAACTCTGCACCCGGTGTTTGTTGAATAATTTCAATGAGAGTTCTTCCCATGCGCCCTGCGGCACCGGTAATGGCTATTTTGCTCATAATCGTTTCTCGCTCAGCCGCCTATTGGCCTGCCCACTTAGACAGACCTTAGAATCGGATATAGAAATGGCTTCAGTTTTTCGTTTATTTTCTCAGGTCAGGATAACGGATTCGTCTTCCCGAAAATAGATCGCTCGGCGTCTACAAGCAACCGTCATCCGCTCTCGTCACAGACCAGGACAACTTGAGCATGACTCACGAAAGATTCACGAGCCATGCCCCAAACGATGCAAAACAACAGATTTAGTCGGTCAAGGTGTCAACAAAACGCTTAACATTATCGAACCAACCGGTCTGTTTGGGCGACTGCTTAGCGTCGCTTTCGCCGGCAAATTCCTGCAACAATTCTTTCTGCCGTTTTGAGAGTTTAACAGGGGTTTCAACCGTGACACGGCAATACAAGTCACCAATGCCGCCGCCGCGAATCTTACTGACATCAACACCCTTGCCCCGCAGTCGGAACAACTTACCGGTTTGCGTTTCTTTCGGGATTTTCAGGTTAACTTTGCCATCAAGTGTGGGCACTTCAAGTTCACCCCCTAGCGCAGCATCAACAAAACTGATCGGCACCTCACAATACAGGTGCTCTTCTTCACGGGTGAATATCTGATGGTCACGCACATGTATTTCGACATACAAATCACCGGCAGGGCCGCCATTAGCGCCAGCTTCTCCCTGGCCTGTCAGTCGAATACGATTACCTGTATCAACGCCTCCCGGAACTTTGACACTCAAGGTCTTTTGTTCTTCAACGCGTCCCTGACCACGGCATTTACCACAGGGGTCAGAAATCATTTTGCCGGTACCGCGACAGCGAGGGCATGCCTGCTGGATTGAAAAGAAACCTTGCCTGGCAGTAACTTGACCCATACCACCGCACTGCACACAGCTAATCGGCGCTGTTCCTTTTTTAGCACCCGAACCCAAACACTCCATACATTCAACAAGGGTCGGTATCTTGATTTTGGGATTTGTACCGCGCACAGCGTCTTCAAGTGTCAGCTCTAATATGTACTTTAGATCGGAACCGCGTTGCGCGCCGCTTCGACCGCCGCGACCACCGCCACCGGAGAAAATATCACCAAACACATCATCGAAAATCGAACCAAAATTACCGTTGCCCTGTTGGCGACCGCCACCGCCGTTCTCAAAGGCCGCATGGCCAAATTGATCATAGGTTCCGCGCTTCTCAGTATCCGTGAGAATTTCGGCAGCTTCACTGGCCTCTTTAAACTTATCATCCGAGTCAGGATCATCCGAGTTTCGGTCAGGATGATATTTCATAGCTAAGCGACGATAGGCTTTTTTAATTTCTTTCTCGGAGGCGTCACGTGACACACCTAATACTTCGTAATAGTCTTTTTTAGCCATAATTCTTTTTATCGTCTCTTAACGAAAAAAGACCGGGCGTGTTGAACACCCCGGCCTTAGTTACTTTCTATGAAGGTTATTTGTCTTCTTTAACTTCTTCAAATTCAGCATCCACTGCGTCTGGATCAGCACTTCCTGCATCACCCGTTGGCGCTTCACCGCCAGCTTCAGCGGCCTGCGCCGCATAAGCTCGCTGGGCAACATCGGAAGAGGCTTCAGTTAGCACGAGCAGTTTAGCCTCAATCGCCTCCTTGTCATCATCCTTTAAAGCTGCTTCGAGCTCCTCGACAGCAGTATCAATTGCCGCTTTCTCTTCGTCAGTGATGTCCTTTGATTCTTCGACCGTTTTGCGCGTTGCGTGAATCATAGCGTCAGCCTGGTTGCGTGTTGTAACCAGCTCTTCAAACTTTTGATCTTCTTCCGCATTAGCCTCAGCATCCTTCACCATCTGATCAACTTCTTCATCGGACAGACCGGAAGACGCTTTGATCACAATCGACTGTTCTTTACCGGACGCCTTGTCCGTTGCAGACACATTCAAGATACCGTTAGCATCCAAATCGAAACTAACCTCAATCTGAGGCGTACCGCGTGGCGCAGCCGGAATATCGGCTAAATCAAACTGTCCAAGTGACTTGTTCTGCCCAGCTTGCTTGCGCTCGCCCTGAAGAACGTGAATGGTTACAGCAGGTTGATTGTCGTCGGCGGTCGAAAAGACCTGCGATTTCTTAGTAGGAATCGTCGTGTTCTTATCGATCAAGTTACTCATCACGCCACCCATTGTCTCAATACCTAAAGACAAAGGCGTAACATCCAACAACAGAACATCTTTCACATCACCCGATAACACGGCCGCTTGAATCGATGCGCCCATCGCTACTGCTTCATCAGGATTAACATCACGTCGAGACTCTTTACCGAAGAACTCTTTCACTTTCTTCTGCACTAGCGGCATTCTAGACTGCCCACCAACTAAGATAATGTCATCAACTTCTGAAACACTGACATCTGCGTCTTTCATTGCGATGCGCAGAGGCTCGAGGGTTCGATCAACAAGATCTTCAACTAAAGATTCGAGTTTGGCTTGTGTCACTTTCATGACCAAGTGCTTCGGACCTGATGCGTCAGCCGTAATGTAAGGCAGGTTAACTTCGGTCTGCTGGCTAGTCGACAATTCAATCTTCGCCTTCTCAGCCGCTTCCTTGAGTCGCTGTAGCGCTAGCGGATCATTGTGCAGATCCATGCCTTCCTGTTTTTTGAACTCGTCGGCCAGGTAGTCGATCATACGTAAGTCAAAATCTTCACCACCTAAGAACGTGTCACCGTTGGTTGAAAGTACTTCGAACTGCTTCTCGCCATCAACATCAGCAATCTCAATGATTGAAATATCAAACGTACCACCACCCAAGTCATAAACCGCGATGGTTGAATCGCCCTTTGCTTTATCCATGCCGTAGGCAAGTGCAGCAGCGGTCGGCTCATTAATAATTCGCTTTACATCCAAACCTGCGATGCGACCTGCATCTTTGGTTGCCTGGCGCTGAGAGTCGTTAAAATAAGCGGGCACAGTAATCACCGCCTCTGTCACCTCTTCACCGAGATAATCTTCAGCGGTCTTCTTCATTTTAACCAATACTTGTGCAGAGATTTGTGGAGGCGCCATTTTCTTGCCCTTCACTTCAACCCATGCATCGCCATTTTCGGCCTTGGCGATTGTGTAGGGCACCATCTTGATGTCTCGCTGCACAACTTCATCCTCGAAACGACGTCCGATCAATCGCTTTACAGCAAAGAGCGTATTCGTGGGGTTTGTGACCGCTTGACGTTTAGCAGCCTGACCAACCAACACTTCATCATCATCGGCGTACCCAATAATTGAAGGCGTCGTTCTATCACCTTCTGAATTTTCTATAATCTTTGGGATGCCACCCTCGAGGAATGCGACACAAGAGTTAGTCGTTCCCAAGTCAATACCGATAATCTTACCCATTTCACTTCTCCAATCTTCTGGTTCACCGCATCAATCTTGCGGCTGTGTATTTGTTTACTGACACCTATATTGGCGCCGTCTGTATTTTTTCAAGCTAAAACTTCAAGTTAAAAATTTTAAATCTTGCGGCTTATCTTTTCTCTCTAGATTAGGTCGTCTGTATCTTATTCGCCTGTCGGTGGCGAAACGGCTTTAGACACCATCACCATTGCAGGTCTAACCAAACGTTCGTTAAGCGTGTAACCCTTCTGAATAACAGCAACAACAGAATTAGGTTCAACATCAGGGTTTTCAATCATCGACATCGCCTGATGATGATTAGGATCAAAGGGTTCGCCCATCGGATCCAACATCTTGACGCCTTCTTTACCGAGCAAATCCGTCAACATCTTCAAACATAAACCCACGCCTTCGACGACGGCCTTATTTGCTGCCTCATCTGCCGCGGTTTCTGCCGACTCAACGGCCTTTTCAAGGCTGTCGATGACGGGCAGTAGATTTTGGATTAGCTTTTCTGAACCGAACTTATGGGCCTTTTCGAGGTCTTTTATTGCCCGTCTCTGGACATTTTGCATTTCAGCTTCAGCCCTTAACGCAACATCCTTGAATTTCAGCGCCTGCTCAGCTGCCTGCTCTAACTCAGCTTGCAGGGACTCAACGGTGACTTCTTTAATTTCTTCAACGGTTCCTTCAACTATTTCATCAGCTGAGGCTTCGACTGATTCATCGGGAGACTGCTTTTCATCAGTTTCCGCACTGTTGATATCATCAGTCTGCTCTTCGTGACTCGACATTCAGCAATACTCCAATCCGTAATTCATCGTTCAAAATTTGGTTAACAGGTATATGGGGCTAACCCCTGCACATTCAAGGGTCTTGGAAGGAAATTGAGGATTTTTACGTCTTGATAAGAGCCAAACGGGGAGAAATACGCTGTTGAGCTGAAATTTATGCTGGGATTACGCGCCAAATTGGCTATTTTTGGCGACTATTGTTAAGTGCAGCCCCCAAAATACGAGCCGTAGCGTCAACCAAAGGAATAACACGCTCGTACGCCATACGCGTCGGACCAATCACACCGAGAACACCAACAAGTTCGCCGTCAACCTGATAAGGCGACGTTACGACACTACATTCGTCCAGTATCTCGTAACCTGACTCCTGGCCGATAAATAGCTGCATGCCATTAGATTCCATACAGCGATCAAGCAGGTGCAGAATATCACCCTTCAAACTAAAGGCTTTGAACAATTCCCTGATATCTTCCAGCGCCTTACTCTGAGACAGATCAAACAGATTCTCTTGACCTGCAACGATGTAGTCATTCGGCTCATCTTCTTCGGTAAAGGCTTTTTCAGCCATTTCTAGCGATGTCAGCATCAAACCGTTCATGCTTTCCCTGTCGGTTTTCATTGAAACGATGATCCTGTCTCGAATACGACTAAGACTTTGCCCCGAAAAGGATTGATTAATAAAGTTGGTGGCTTCTTTCAATTGTATTTCGGTGTATTCGTTCTCCGTATAAATAACCCGGTTCTGCACCTCATGGTCATCCAGCACTAGTATGGCCAAAACCCGTGAGTCGTTTAAGCTGAGAAATTCAACATGTCGTAGCGTCACCTGATCACGCCGAGGAATTGTCACTACGCCTGCAAGATGGGTAACCTCAGACAACATACCCGAGGCCGACTGGACAAGTTCTTGTGCTGTCAGGTGCTTTAGGTCAATCTGACCGAGGGGCTCAACCTTGAGCAACGAATCGACAAAAAATCGATAACCCATGGGTGTGGGTATTCGGCCCGCTGACGTGTGGGGTGATGAGACAAACCCTTTCTCTTCAAGATCAGCCATGACGTTACGGATTGTGGCTGAGCTCACACCAAGGTCACTACTCTCGGACAAACGTTTAGAACCTACCGGTTGGCCGTCGACAATATACTGCTCAACCAAAGACTTGAGTAATATCTGACCTTTAGCGCTTAACGGATTAAAGTCGGGCATAAATGTCTACGAGGCAACCAACAACAAAGAAACCTCAATATACCCAATGAGCAAAACAAAAAATAGAGGCTAAGATAGTGTGGGAATAGCCGTCACACTGCGCGTCATTGCAGTTAGCCGTTGCAGTTAAAAGCGTTAGTTTGTTTAATGTACCCCTAGCCATTTTTCCCTGCCGATCATGCTGAGCCTACTCAACGTAAAAAATTTCGCATTGGTCGATCAACTCGAAGTCTCTTTTCTTGACGGCATGACCGTCGTGTCAGGTGAAACTGGCGCGGGCAAGTCGATCATGCTCGATGCGCTCGGCCTAACCTTGGGTGATCGAGCTGAGACTGGGTTTATCGGCCCTCGCGCAGATAAAGCCGAAGTCATCTCCAGCTTTGATCTGACCGATAACCCGCAAGCGACTCAATGGCTAAAGGATCGCGAGCTTGTTCATGAAGACACGGTTTCTGAATGTATCCTGCGTCGCGTCATTACCCGCGAAGGTCGATCACGAGGCTTTATCAATGGCACCCCGAGCACCTTAACCGATATGAAATCACTCGGTGAACTGCTGGTCGACATCCACTCGCAGCACGAACATCAATCACTGCTTCGCAAAGATACTCACAGCCAAATGTTAGATGAATTTGCTGGCGTCGTTGACGTTAACCTCGCCGCAAACAAACTTTTCGTTGAGCACCAGAGCGTCAGCAAACAACTCACGCAGCTAATCGAAAGCAATACAGAACAAACCGCGCGGTTGCAGCTGTTGAGTTATCAAGCAGAAGAGCTCGATAAGCTTCAATACTCGCCTGGCGAGTTGGACAAGCTTGAAGCCGAACAGAAACGCCTGGCCAACGCCGAACACATCCTTGGCAATACTCAGGATGCTTTGGAGATGCTGGAAGGCAACCGCACCGAAGGCGCAGCAGATCATCTCAGCCGCGCCGTCGTTTTACTGCAACAACTTGATCTTATTGAATTGAAACCCATGATCGAAATGCTGGAATCTTCGAAGATTCAGCTAGAGGAAGCCACCTCGGACCTACAGCGATTCACGAACGATGTTGAACTTGACCCCGGCAGACTGACGGAAGTGGAAGACCGCTTGAGCAGAATTTACGAGATCTGTCGCAAGCATCGGATCAAGCCAAATGACATACCGACGCTGACACAAGACATTCATAAAGAGCTCGACACACTTCAGAACATTGATGCCGAGATCGAAAAGGTTGAACACCAAATTCGATCCATCGCAGCAGACTTCGATAAACTCGCCAAGAAACTTTCAACCGCCCGCACCAAAGCTGGCAAGAAACTCACCAAAAGTGTCTCGGCCCAATTGGCACTGCTCGGCATGATGGGCGCGACCTTCGCAGTCGAACTCACCCCGCACGCAACCAACACGCCGGCACGCAATGGTTTAGAGCAAATAGAGTTTCTGATTAGTACCAACCCCGGCCAAACACCTCGATCGCTGAACAAGATCGCTTCTGGCGGCGAGCTATCAAGAATCAGTTTGGCGATACAGGTGGTTACGGCGGATACGTCACGGGTACCAACGTTAATGTTTGATGAAGTTGACGTCGGTATTGGTGGCGGTATCGCTGAAGTTGTCGGCCATCTGCTACGCGAGCTCGGCACTAAGGCACAAATCGTATGCGTTACCCACCTGCCACAAGTGGCAGCGCAAGGACATCACCACCTGCAAGTAACCAAATCGAGCGAGAAGAAAACCGCAAGAACGGAAGTGAACAAGCTGGGGGATGAACAAAAAGTACAAGAGATTGCGCGCATGCTCGGCGGTATAGAGATGACAGATCAATCCCTAGCCCACGCACTGGAAATGTACGAGTCTGCGCAAACCTAGGTTTAAGATACTTTAGGAGCAGCAGCCCCTATGAGTCCCGGCCTACTTACAGTTCGGGCAAAGGCCGTACATATTCAGATCATGATCGGTTAGTTCGAAACCGAGTTGTTGCGCCACTAACACTTGTCTTTGTTCGATTTCTTTATCCTGAAATTCTTCAACACGACCACATCGCACACAAACAATATGGTCGTGGTGTTCTTCCGCAGATACTTCAAAGACTGAATGACCGCCTTCAAAGTTATGTCGAACCACCAAACCAGCATCTTCGAACTGGGTCAATACGCGGTAGACTGTCGCTAAGCCAATCTCTTCTTCATTGACGAGCAGTTGCTTGTAAACGTCCTCTGCACTCATATGATGAATACTGGAACTCTCAAGAATCTCCAGTATTTTCACACGAGGAGCAGTGATCTTCAGACCAGCATCTTTGATTTCTTGAGACTCAGTAGGCATCGGACTCTTCATAGAGGTATAGATTGACGTGCTAGTATCTCGATTTTAATTCATAATTGGAAGTTCAATCCCGATGACGAACAATGATTAACGAGTAATCGCAATCCGAATGACGGATAATATGCATTTGCTGCGGCCGTCAGAACATTAAATGGCCGTGCTGTTTCACATCAGATCGATACAAAAGATAAAAATATGACACCAACACGCTTTGCATCAATACGATCACGCTTAACCGCTACGCCGGTTTCGTCATCACGACCGCTACAACGCGTGCTTGCTTTGTTGGCGATCACATTGCTTATCACTGGGTGTTCAACCCTTCGCTTTCCCGGCGTGCACAGGATTACCATCCAACAAGGTAACGTCATCAGCCAGTCCATGGTCGACAAGCTCAAACCCGGCATGACAAAAAGCCAAGTGAGATATGTTATGGGCAACACCATTTTGGATGACAGCCTGAACAGTAACCGCTGGGACTACGTCTATAGCATCCAACTACCGAATACGAGCTATATCAAATCTAAGCTGCAGCTCTACTTTATCGATGAGCGCTTAAGTTACTTCGAAGGTGATTACGCGCCAACCGAAGTGCATGTAGAACGTGCTAAACAGGCAGCGCCAGAAAAAACAGAACTATCAGAGCAAACCGAACAAACCGAACAAACCGAACAAACAGAACAAACAGAGCAAACAGAGCAAACAGAGCAAACAGAGCAAACAGAAGCGACCTAATAGCACTGTAGTCTCAAACGCTAGTGCTTCTTTGCCCTTTGCCGTCTGGCTTGCTTAGCATCTATCTTCAGTTATCTTCAGTTGCCGGTATATTTCGACCCGATCGTTGTTTTGCAACTGCGTGTCGGCCGGCACCACTTTCCCATAGATACCCAGCTTTAATGTATCTACCTCTAGCTCAGGAAAATCATTCAACAAACCAGATTTACGCACTGCCGCCAGTACGGTAGTACTTTGATCAAGCACAAGCTCGCGGCGAAGCTGTCGGTCTTGCGAGGCGTAAACAACATCAACTTTAATAGTCTCGACGGGTGTTTCAGAGGTAACGTCAGACTGACACTGCGAGGCTTTATCTTGCGTATCATTCGCCATAGATCTTATCCGCCCTTTCGCAGAACGCATCAACCATCTTATCGGCTGCCGACTCGAACACCTTTGCCAAGGTCATATTGAACAACAGGCTACTGAAATCAAATTCTAAATGCATACTGGCGCGGCAACCATCTTCACCCAACGGTTGAAATTTCCACTCACCTGACAGACGAGAAAATGGGCCGTTAACCAGATCCATCTTAATCATGTCTGGATGATGTAATTCATTGTGGGTGGTGAAGTCCTGTTGAAGTCCGGATTTTGCAAGGGTTAACCGTGCGATCATCACGTCACTGGTTTCAGATAGGACTTCGCTATCTTTACACCAAGGCAAAAATTCCGGATACCGCGGCACATCATTTACCACAGCAAACATTTGCTCTGCACTGTAGGGCACTAATGCACTTCTGTTAACGCGACGCACCGTCATGTTCTACAAACCACCTAAATAAACCTATTAATGAAGACTAAGCCGACGCCAATCGGCGCAACAAACCGCACTAACACCTTGAACATAATCAACTTCCCACCACTAATTTGAAGTTGCCGCGCAACAATGTCCTGACTTAAGAACCAACCGGTAAACAGCGCGATTAACATACCGCCCAACGGCAGCATGATATTGTTAGACACATAGTCCATCGAATCAAAGAACGTCATACCCGGCAATAGGTAAAGCTCCGAACCAATGTTGGTTGAGAATGCAGAGCCCAACCCCAATGCCCAAGCAATTGTGCAAACGACAATCGCGCCATTGCGCCGCGATGTATTTAACTTTTCTACAAACCATGCCAAGGCAGGCTCGACCAACGATATGGCAGAGGTGATAGCAGCGAAGCTCACCAGCACAAAAAACATGACACCAAAAAATGTCCCGCCGCTCATTGATCCAAAAGCAATCGGAATGGTGACGAACATCAAACCTGGTCCTGCTGAGCTTTCCAAGCCATTGGCAAACACAAGGGGAAAGATCACCAGACCGGACAGCAAAGCCATGCTCGTATCAATCAGTGCAATTGACGTCGCTGAACTTAAAATTGAGGCATCCTTCGGCATATAAGCACCGTAGGTCATGATCGCGCCCATACCAAGACTCAACGTGAAAAATGCCTGACCCATGGCCATCAGCACGCCTGCACCTGTGAGTTTGTCGAAATCAAAGGAGAACAAGAACGCCACACCTTCCATGAAGTGGCCTGAATTCATCGCATAACCCACCAATACCAACAGCAAAGCAAAAAGCGCCGGCATCAAATACTTGACGGTCCTCTCAAGACCCTCTGTGATACCACGTGCAACAATGAACATGGTCAGCAGCATAAAAATCGAATGCCACAAAACCACTTTGCCCGGGCTACCGGTAAAGTCCGCGAACACTTGACTGGCGGTCGCACCATCGGCATTGACGAAAACACCCGAGCCCATCTCGAAAACATAGGCCATGGCCCAACCGGCGACCACCGAGTAGTAGGACAAAATAACGAACCCCGCCAGCGCGCCCATCCAGCCGATAAACTGCCATGCACCGTTGGCGCCTGAGGTTTTGGTGAGGGTTTTCATTGTATGAATTGGGCTTTGTCGGCCCTCGCGACCCAGCAAAATCTCGGAACTTAAGATAGGAATGCCGATTAAGAAAATGCAGGCAAGATAAACGATCACAAACGCACCGCCGCCATTTTCACCGGCCACATAGGGAAAGCGCCATATATTGCCCAACCCTACCGCCGAGCCGGAGGCGGCAAGAATAAACATTAATCGAGAAGACCACATACCGTGGACGGATTCTGGCGCGGACATAGGCAACCTTATTATTTTCGTTAATCCGTATTGTCAGCGATTACTGACTTGGCCTCAATACGTAATGACTAACTATTAAATACGTAAGGGCTACCTATTCATTCCTATTCAACCCTATTCATCGAAGCGCTTTGAAGCGATTAGGCACTGTACATTAAAACTCTGGAGCCTATAATGCCGCTCCAGCGAGGAGGCTATGGCCAAAAAACCTAAACTCTCACCCGGCACAATCGCCCAAAATAAGCGGGCCCGATTCGAATATCAGCTACACGACAAATTCGAAGCAGGTCTCGTATTAACCGGATGGGAAGTCAAAGCATTAAGGGAAGGGAAGTGTCAGATTTCCGATACCTACGTCTTACTACAAAACGGTGAGGCGTATTTGGTCGGCTGTAATATCTCGCCCTTAAAAACGATCTCGACCCACGTGGTCGCGGAACCACAGCGCGCTCGAAAATTACTGCTACACAGAAGCGAGCTCGCCAGATTGATTGGCGCGACGCAAGCTAAGGGTCAGACCTGCGTCCCTACTGCCATGTATTGGAAAGGCAATCGAGTAAAGCTGGAAATCGCCCTAGGCACGGGTAAGAAAAGGCAATCGAGTAAAGCTGGAAATCGCCCTAGGCACGGGTAAGAAACTGCACGACAAACGCGCAACCATCAAAGAAAGAGACTGGAACCGCGACAAATCTAGGGTGATGAAAGCCAACCAGGATTAACAACTCGTCCCGCTAGGTCTCATTTGATGCGAAAAAACAGATGAACTCACCTCCATGACAACCCACCTTGTCATCATCGAGGCATCAGCGCCTAATTCTTCGCTTCTTCCAATGTTTTCTTCTTCTGCTCTGCATCTTTGTCTAGCATGCCCTGCAGACTTTCGGCGTCACGAATAAGCTGCTGTTCTTTAGCCAAAGGATTATTAGATTTAGGCTTCACCTCGGCTGCTTCGTCGGACGAACCACCACAACCCGCAAGTAATAATGTGAGCGCTACCAGGCTTGTTACTGACTTGAATGACATAATTTTCCCTTTTTATTGAGCCGAGTAACCCCGACAGTTCAAGTGCCATTACCTTATATGAAAATGCGACAGGGTCATCACGTTATCTACCCTTGCAGACCAAGTGCACAAGGGACCCGACCGACATCACAGCAATACACGCTGAAAGCCCTATTTGGCGGGCATTTTAAACAAGCTTGGATTCTCTTACCAAAAGCGTACAATGACCGCCCGCTGCTGTTAAAGTAGCGGACAACTGGGGGCGACATGGATTCGACGCCGGTTACGAAACCTGAAGTGCATGCCGAGAGGGTAGTAACTCTCGTAAAACAATTACTGTAACTTTTATAGTTGCCAATGACGAGAACTACGCACTAGCTGCTTAAAACCTCTCTTTTTTAGAGACTATTAAGTCTTAGCTTGACCCGGGGCGAATATGCCCATGTATTCAATCCGGGTGCACGACTCATGGGATCGCTGTCTAGCCCCGCTTGTGGCAAAAGCAGTTAAACTTAAAGCAGGCTCGCCTTTTATTCCCTGTTCGCCGGGACAATGAAAGGTTAAATAATAGACGGACTAAGCATGTAGACCTGAAGGCAGAGGACTGACGGACGCGGGTTCAATTCCCGCCGCCTCCACCATATTTGAACGGTCTTTATATTTATCAAAGACTTAGAC
>Ga0209816_1000768_pt1 | contig 24757 bp, 26 predicted proteins | sample CoawatmetaG01DNA_FD_187509 | JGI IMG/M metagenome (GOLD analysis project Ga0209816, IMG submission 187509) | Marine microbial communities from the West Antarctic Peninsula - Coastal water metaG017-DNA (SPAdes) (version 2) | ecosystem: Environmental > Aquatic > Marine > Coastal ...
ACTCTTGTCGTTTATGGGATATAAAAACTAATAAAAAATTAGATAAAGATGTATTTAGAAAAGGTCTTGGTAGTTTATTAACAGCCTATCAAGAAGTTGCTTCTAGATTGGGAATCGGGCATTAAAGAAGAATGCTCGCAAAGATTCATATTACTCTTAAAAAAGATGTATTAGATCCACAAGGCAAAGTGATTGCAAATTCACTATCAGATCTTGGATTTGATGGAATACAAAGTGTTCGTCAGGGAAAATATATTGAAATTCTTTTAGAGGGTGATGACAAAGATGCTGCTAATTCTAAACTTAATCAAATGTGTGAAAAATTACTAGCAAATCTAGTAATTGAAGATTACTCCGTAGAGATTGATTAAAATATTATGAAATCACATGTTATTGTTTTTCCTGGATCTAATTGTGACAGGGATGTTGCTGTGGCTATAGAAAGTATTTCTGGATCAGCTCCAGAAATGGTTTGGCACAAAAATACTTCTATTGCAGAAAGTGATTTAATTGTTGTTCCTGGTGGTTTTTCATACGGAGACTATCTTAGGTGTGGCGCGATTGCATCTACTTCACCTGTAATTAATGAAGTTATTAAAAAAGCAAAAGCAGGAGTGCCAGTAATAGGAATTTGTAATGGATTTCAAATTTTAATTGAAACTTCTTTACTTGATGGAGCGCTGATTAGAAATAATTCTCTAAGTTTTATTTGTAAAGATATCTACATAAAGCCTGAAAATACTTCATCTATTTTTACGAAGAATAATATAGTGGCAAAAATGCCAATAGCTCACAATGAAGGTAACTACTTTGCTTCAACAGATACGATTAAAAAGATTAAAGATCATGATCAAATTGCATTTAAATATTGTGATATTAATGGAGTGGTGAGTGAAGAATCTAATCCAAATGGATCGCTTGATAATATTGCTGGCATACTTAATGATAAAAAAAATGTGCTTGGTTTAATGCCACATCCAGAAAGAGCTGTAGAATTAAGCTTGGGCTCAGATGATGGCAAGCATATATTTGAAGGTGTTTTAAAATAATGGACTGGATTCATAAAACAGAACAGTCTTCAGTTGAAAGTCACGGTTTAAAGCATGATGAATTTGATAGTATTGTAAAAGGACTTGGCCGCGAGCCTAATCTAACAGAGCTTGGGATTTTTTCTGCAATGTGGAATGAGCATTGCTCTTATAAATCATCAAAATTTTGGTTAAAGAAACTACCTACAACTGGCGCTCGTGTTGTACAGGGACCAGGAGAAAATGCTGGAGTAATTGATATTGATGATGGTGATGTCGCCGTATTTAAAATGGAAAGTCATAATCACCCCTCATACATTGAACCCTACCAAGGCGCCGCAACTGGCGTTGGAGGAATTTTAAGAGATATTTTTACTATGGGAGCAAGACCTGTCGCCAACTTAAATGCCTTACGGTTTGGTGAGCCAAGCCACCCAAAAACTAAACACCTTCTAGCAGGGGTTGTTGAGGGCATTGGTGGTTATGGTAACTGTATTGGCGTACCAACAGTTGGTGGTGAAGTAAATTTTCATCCATCTTATAATGGCAATATACTTGTCAATGCCATGACTGTTGGTATCGCAAAAAAAGATAAGATTTTTTACTCCGCCGCAGCAGGAATTGGTAATCCAGTTGTGTATGTTGGCTCTAAAACTGGCAGAGATGGTATTCACGGTGCAACAATGGCATCAGCTGAATTTGATGACGATACTGAAGATAAAAAACCAACAGTTCAGGTTGGTGATCCCTTTACCGAAAAACTTTTACTTGAGGCTTGTTTGGAACTAATGAAAGAACAAGCGATTATTGCAATTCAAGATATGGGTGCCGCCGGCCTAACCTCTTCTTCAATTGAAATGGCTTCAAAAGGAAATGTTGGATTAGAAATTGATCTTACTAAAGTTCCTATGCGTGCCAGCAACATGACAGCTTATGAATTAATGTTATCTGAAAGCCAAGAAAGAATGCTTATGGTGCTTGAGCCTGGTAAGGAAGACATGGCTAGAGCAATATTTAAAAAATGGGATCTTGAGTTTGAAGTTATTGGTAAAGTTACTGATACAAAAAACTTAGTATTAAATATGCATGGTAAAGAAGAGGCCTGTATTCCTATAAATATTTTAGTGGAAGATGCTCCAGAATATCAAAGAGACTATACTGTTAGAGAGCCTGCAAAAGAATACTTGATAGATGAAGGCACGCTTAAATCTGAGACAATAATTGACGATCTAGTCAAGATGATCAGTCATCCCAACCTTTGTAGTAGACGATGGATATGGGAACAGTATGACCACATGGTTATGGCGGATACTTTAGTTAGACCAGGTTCGGATGCTGCAGTAGTTAGGGTGCATGGAACTAATAAAGCTATTGCTATAAGTACTGATTGCTCTCCAACTTATTGTAAGCATAATTCGTTTGAAGGTGGAAAACATGCTGTGGTTGAAACTTGGAGAAATCTTGTTGCATCTGGTGCTTTGCCCATAGCCATTACTGACTGTATGAATTTTGGTAATCCAGAGAAGCCAGAAATTATGGGTGAATTTGTTGAATGTATTCGAGGCATGACTGAAGCTTGTTCAGTATTAGAATACCCTGTAGTTTCAGGCAATGTATCCCTTTATAACGAAACTAATGGTGAAGGTATCTATCCTACTCCTGCTATTGGTGGTGTAGGTCTAATCAAAGATATCTCAAAAACAAAAACAATTGCTTTTAAACAAAATGACACTCTAGTTTATACAATTGGTGAAACTAACGGTCATCTAGGAAATAGCCAGTTTTTATCTATTGTACTAAATAAGGAACTTGGAAGTACTCCAATAATTGATCTTAATGATGAACTTAAAAATGGTAAGTTTATATTAGAATTAATCAGTCAAGATTTAGCTCTATCTGTTCACGACATAGGTGAAGGTGGACTGCTAATTGCTGCGGCTGAAATGTCATTAAGTAGTGGCATAGGAATTTCTATTAATTGTGAACGCAAAAATCATGCGTATCTCTTTGGGGAAGACCAGGGTCGTTATATAATTGAAATTGATAAAAAAAATGAAGCTCAATTAAAAAAACTATCGAATGATCATAGTGTTGTACTAGAATGTATTGGGCATACCACAGATGAAAATATTGAAATCAAAGATATTGGAAAAATTTCGATACAAGATCTCAAAACTAACCATGAAAATTGGTTTCAAAATTTTACTAAATGAATAATCTCAAAGATATAAATTTATTAATTGGTAGAATTATTATTGGAATCTATTTTTTAATATTTGGTGCTATCCCAAAAATCTTTAGTTATGATTTTATGTTCACCTACATGTCTGAACATGATGTTCCATTTGTGCATATTACTTTAATCTTAACTATTATAATTCAGTTCATATGTTCAATTGGAATTATTATTGGTTGGCATTCTAGGGTTTCAGCACTTGTTCTTGCCCTATTAACATTAATAATTAATTACTATATGCATAACTTCTGGGATATGGCCGCAGGATTAGAACAACAACATGAAATGCAAAATTTCATTAAGAACATCGGTATATTTGCTGGCTTATTAATCTTATCCGCCACACAGCCTGGAAAATTTAGTTTAAAATCTTATTAATCAAATCTATTTTTTAAGATACGGATAATTACCAACCTGTTTGCCAACTGCCGTCAACAAATTTTCTTTTTAAATTAGTATTAGTGATAGTTAAAATAACCCCTGAACCATCTAATAAATATGCATTGGCTAGGTAGGTTAAGGTTCCAGATGAGTGCTCAATACAAAAATTATAATTTTCTGTTTCTAAAATAGTATCAGCATTAAATAAATTATTATTAATTACAGTCGAGTCATCATTTGATAATCCACAACTAGCATTTGATTGATAGTAAGTTCCAATCATTGACCTATATTCTTCTTGGGCTAGATAAATTGAACTTAAACCTGTAGTGGCTTGTTTCTCTTTTGCGGCACCAATAAAACCAGTATATGCAGAAATACCAACGGCAGCCAGAATGCCTATTATAGCAACTGTTACTAACAACTCTACAAGCGTAAAACCTTCAGATTTTTTCATTTAATAAATACTATATAAGCAGGCCTTGAAAAGCCTGCTTATATAAAAAAGTGGTTATTCTTTTGTTACAATATCAGTAAGCGTTTCAGAGTCACTAACCATTGAAGTTATAGTACAAGTACCAGCGCCTCCAGTTCCTGAGTCTGTACAGGCAATACTAGTCTCACCCAATACGTCAGCTGTACCAGCTGTAATTGCATTAGCTATAGTTGCATCAAAAGGATTATTAAACCCATTGTTATTAAAGTGAACAAGTATTGCGGCTTGGTGATCAGCAGGTCCACCACTTCCACCATTACATGTAACAGCAGTATTAGAGCCAGGAGTTGCTGTATTCCATTGTAGGTTTCCACCTTGAATTGAACATTTTGTAAATTCAGCTTGCAAAGCACTTACAATACCTTTGTGATTAGATTGCGTGGCATTTGCTTTAGCACTTCCAAGGAAGCCACCAAAAGCTGTAATTCCAACCGCAGCAAGAATTCCAATGATTGCTACAACAACTAGTAGCTCTATCAAAGTAAAGCCTTTTTGATTTTTCTTATGCATAATTTTTAGTTCCTAAATTTAATCTTTATTTATATTACTTTGTTACTTTATCAATACAAGAAATTTTATTTAAGTTATTATACTTTATACTGGTTTTCTTAGGTTTTTTTACTTTATCTTTAAAATATGCTACAGTTAATAATGCTTTACACATCAATTATATTAAGCTTTTTAAGCTTATTTTTAATTATTTATGCCTTTACCTTGCGATTATTTCCTGAAGAGTGGCGTAAAAAAGTTAATAGTAAACCCAATTCATTAAACCCAAAATACAATAATGAGTCTTTAACTGGTATTTTAATTATAATAATTTCGGCAATTACTTTTATGAGCTGGTCGATTTTTTTATATAGCTACTTAATCTAGCTATTAACCTATAGCTGATCCTGCATTAAATATTGGCATATACATTGCTAATAATAAAGTTCCAACAATTCCACCAATAATAACCATTGCCATTGGCTCGATCATTGATGAGAGTTTTTTTATAACATTATCAAATTCTTCTTCGTAATAAGCAGCAATAGATGTAAACATTTCTTCTAAATTACCAGTTTTTTCTCCAACGGCTATTAGTTGCGAGTAAGTAACTGGAAATACGGATTCTTTAGCAACAAGTTTGGACATGTCCTCACCTGAAAAAACTCCTCGCTTCACATTATCTAAGGCAGCAATATAGTGGACGTTAGTAGTTGAAGACATTGCTATATCAAGTATTTCTAACACATCGACACCAGCCGCAAAAAGATTGGCCTTAATTAATGCAACTCTGGCAATCGTTGCTTGTACTATGATTGGTCCAAATATAGGTATCTTTAGTGACACTTTGTCCATAAAACTTTTGAACCCTTTATTATTTTTATGAAAATATTTATAGGTATAAAATATTATAGCGACAATAATAACTGTTGTTATGCCACCAGATCCCGTAATAAATTCATTAGCTGAAATTAAGAATCGAGTTGGTCCTGGCAACTGAACACCCATACCACCATACATATTTGCAAAAACTGGAACAATTTTCCAGATCATGAATACAGTTACTACAAAAGCAATTGAGAAAATTATAAGTGGATACCGCATCGCACCAGCAATTTCAGATTTAATTTTTTCTCTTTTTTCTAAAATTTCAACCAGCTTATCTAAAAAGATATCAAGCTTACCACTAGTTTCTCCTGCCTTAATCATATTAACATAAATATTATCAAAGATTGTTGGGTGTTTTTCAAAGCAACCTGATAAGTCACTTCCACCCCGAAGATTTGCGGAAACATTATTTATTATACCTTTGAGTTTTTTATCCTCTATTTGATCATGAGCCATTTGTAAGGCATCTAAAATTGGAAGACCTGCTCGCGCCATTGTTGATAGTTTTTTTGTAAACATCACAATATCTTTTGGCTTAACTTTACTAAATCTATCTAGAAAAGAAACTTGATCGGATTTGGTATCTTTTTTATCTTCAGGATTATTTTGTTTCTTTGCTAGCTTGAGGGATGTGATAATTATTTTTTTCTGCCTTAGTCTGTAAGCGGCCTCATCTTCATTGATTGCCTCTATAACACCATCAGCGTAGGTATTTTTTTCTCCAGAAATTCCTTTATATTCAAATGATGGCATATTTTTTTATCCTATAAATAATGTGCGTTGAAATTCTTCAAAGCTTAACGTGCCTTCTTTTAAATAATCGACACCAATTTCCATCATTGGTTTATAACCATCTTTTCGAGCCAATTCTGCAATTTCAATTACATTTTTTTCTTTAAGTATAGCATCTTGAATGGAAGGAGTAACTTTTAAAACTTCATAGATTCCACGTCTACCCTTGTATCCCGAGTTATTACATTTGGGACAACCCTTGCCTTTGTATAAACTCATTTTAGAATTAATCCCAAATTGCTTGAGAATAGGTGCTTTTACAGTGGTGTCTTTTTCCTTACAATTTTCACAAATTTTTCTAGTTAATCTTTGCGCTACTACTAATTTAACTGCTGAAGACACAAGATAATTTGGAATTCCCATATTAACTAATCTAGTAATAGTATTAACTGAATCATTGGTGTGTAAGGTACTTAAAACTAAGTGACCAGTAAGAGCTGCTTCAATAGCTATAGTGCCTGTTTCTTGATCTCTAATCTCACCAACTAAGATAACTTCTGGATCTTGTCTGAGAAAGGTTCTTAAGGCTGCCGCAAAAGTAAAATTAATTTCATTTTTCATCTGCGATTGACTAATGCCTTCTAATTCATACTCAATCGGATCTTCTGCAGTCATAATATTTTTTTTATCGTCATTTAATGCGCTTAAGATTGAGTAAAGAGTTGTAGTCTTACCACTACCTGTTGGTCCTGTTACTAGAACTAAACCTTGAGTGGCTGCTGTTGCCTCTGTAATTGCCTCATAATCCTCTTTATTAAAACCTAGGTCATCAAAACTCATTGAAATTGCATCTTTTCTTAAAATCCGCATAACCACTCGCTCAAAACCACCTTGAACTGGAAGAAACGATACACGCAAGTCAAATTCAACTTTACCATTGTTAAAGGCAATAGCACCATCTTGTGGTAAACGCTTTTCTTCAATTCTTGCGCCAGATAATAGCTTCAAAATAGACACTACTGCAGAATATCTATCCGCTATCTCAGATGCTCTTTTCTTCTGTGCAATAAGTATACCATCAACTCTATATCTTAATCTTTTTGATTTTCTAAATGATTCAATGTGAATATCACTTACTCCCAAATTATAAGCTTCTAGTAAAATATCTGATACAAATATTTCAGCGGCAGTTTTATCTCGTTCAGTTAAAATTTCTGCTTCTGCGACAGCTTCATCTTCTGCTGCTTTTTTTAATGCACCAATTTGACTAACTTCTTGTATGGCATTTGAGATACCAAATTTAGCTAAAAGTTTTTCAAAATTTGAAATGGTTACTAAAACCATTTCTACTTGCATACCAGTAATAACTCTAATATTTTTCTCTAAAGATAATTTTGATTGGTCACAAATAGCTATTTTTAAAGTTGAGCCATCAATTTCAAATGGGCATATGTTATTTGTTCTTAAATATTCAATTGCTAATTTAGCTTGAACCTCATCATCAATCGAATCTGAATTTACTTCTTGAAAGTTTAGTCCATAACTTTGAGCCACAAATTTTGCTAAAGAAAATTCATCCATGATGGCCTTATCAAATAATATTGAAATCATCGATTGGCCAGATTCTTTATTCAAAATTTTAAACTTACCAAAATTTTCTTCGGATAAGATACCCTGATTAACAGCCATGGAGGCTACTTCAGTTGCTGCTTCATCTGTTACAATACTCATTTATTTTAATGTAATATCTTTGGTGCTACGAACATATAGATTCTGTCATATTGATCAGAATCAGATCTTGATTTAAATAAATTTCCAAACAGCGGTATACTCCCTAGGCCGGGTGTTTTCATTTCAGAATCATTTTCAGTATTTTTGTAAACTCCACCAATTATCACAATAGATTGATCGGCAACTAAAAGTTTAGTATTAATTTGCACTGTATCTACAGAAAAGTTTCCATCAACTGTATCCGTACCTTTTTCATCAGCATTAAGTGATATATCAAGAATAACATTGCCATCTCCAACAATACTCGGTGTTACAGTGAAGTTTAACGCAGCATCTTTAAAAGAAACCGATGTAGTTCCATCGGCTGATGTACTTGTATAAGGTAGTTGCACTCCTTGTTTAATTGATGCCACTTGATTGTTAAGAGTAAATATTTTTGGATTTGATATTGTTTTTACAACACCCTTAGTTTCTAAGGCCTCAATTTCTAGATTTAAATCAAAATCTCTTGCATCCAGAACTAGTCCAAGACCACCAGATGCAAATGCTGTTGAGGTTACAGTGTTTACAGTTGAACCAAGTGAAGTAACTGTTGATGTATCAGTAGCGGCGTCACCTAACGTTCCACCAATAGTTACAGGATAATTATCAGGACCTCTACCAGCAAATAATGCTCCAAGACGAGTTCCTAGAGCTTTGGTAAACGTATCTTTTACTGTCACAACGTACGCTTCAATTAAGATTTGTTTAGTTGGGACATCAATTTGATCAATTAGTTTTTCTATAAAATTTAGATCTTCTGCACTTCCAAGCACTATTAACGCTCGCAAACGTTCATCCACAGTCATTTTTACTCTATTACTAGATCCCATTCCAGATGGTGCACTTCCTTCACCAGCAGATACAGTAGCGTCCATATTCGCTAAAACTTCTGAGATTTGACCTTTAACTGCGCCAGGCGACGAATAATAAAGCTTAAATATTTCTGATCTTACTGGCTCAATAGATTTTGACAGTTCCATAGATAGTCTTACTTCTGCTTTTCTTTTTCTCTTATATTCCTCTTGAGAAGTGAGTACCTCTTTAGAATGTATTCTGACTATATTTGTTGAAGGATTAAGTGTTAGAGCAATATTCTTAATTTCTAATATAGCTTCTAATACGCTATCCCAATTTTCATTTAAAATTCTTGCCTTAACAGTACCTTGAACTTCATCGCCTACTAAAATATTTTTTCCTGTAATAATTGAAAATGTTTGCATCACACTTCTAATATCAACATTATCAAAATTAATTGAGATTGGAAAAGTTTGACTAAAATTTGAAGTTATTATTTTTGTATAGTCAGTTACAACATTCTCATCAATAAATATTCTTCTCGTTTTTTTTCCTTCTTCGAAATTATTTTTTGGCCCTAGTTTAGAAGTTGCTTCAACTGAATCTTTTTCTTGCTCTATAAATTCAGATGGTTGAAAGCTATCAATAGTTGGCAATGGATTTGATGCACATGCAAATAAACTAAGACTAATTAAAATTAGAATTAGAAATTTAGAATAGTTAACTATCATAAACCACTCATTCTTTGTATAGGGTTTAATACGTTAATTGATACATCTTCGCCGTTACTCTTACTTAAGACTACAAAGTCTTGGCTAATATTTTTAATGGTATGCAAATCATTACCCAAGGGATCTCCCAAAAAGAGAAAGTAATCTTTATCGCCTGGCAGACTTACAATAGCTAGTGAGCCACTTTTAGCGGTTATTACACCTTTTATATAATATTTTGAAACATCATATCTTACCATAGGATGAATTCCATCATTTTCGTTGGAAGCACTGCCTAAGTTCATGTCTGCGCCAGAAGAAGAGGTAGGTGACGAAAAGCTTCTTGAAAAAGGATCTTCCGCATACGCAATAGATGTCATCGTAATCAGTAAGAAAATAACCTTTAAATTTAAACTATTTATCATAATCTACTTCCTTAATCATTTGACGTTTTTTACAAGAGATACTGTTGCAATAGCAGTAACTCTTCCATTTCCATTTTCTAACTTAATAATATTTTCATTTTCAATATTAACTATTTTTTCTTTCATTGCTAATATTTTTCTAAACTTCAAGTAATTACCAAATGCACCCTCAATTTTGTAAGACACAGTCATTTTATAGTATGCTATTGGGTTACAGTCATCGCCTTGGCAATTTGGATCAACAGTTCCAACTACACTACCGTTAGCCATACCTAAATACTTTGAACCTTTTTCACAAGGAATTGAAACAGATACAGGCGTATAATTATACGAGCTCTCTGAAGCGGCATCTGGCGCTAATCTTACTGGTATTTCCTCACCTCTAGTAATATCCATTATTCTTAATCCGCTTTTGATTGTTGCCTCAGTAAGTTCAGCATAAAAATTTTCAAACTCATCGTCACTAACAAAGAGACCCCCTTTAAGTGAGCTCTCATTATTTAAATTATCAATATTAGTTTCTAAATTTAATATTTCTGCTGTGCAGCTTTGAATTTGCTGCTTCCAAATAGCAGCTTCTTTTATTTTATTTTCTTGGCTATTAATAACAGGCTTGAGAAGAAAAAAATATGCTCCAAATACAACAATACACATTCCTAAAACTACGACTATTCTAGTAATAACAGTTTTATCAATAGGTGTTTTACTTGCAGCTTTCTTTGATGAAGATTCTTTTTTCTTAAAGAGACTGCCTATATCGAAATCTAATAATGACATTTATTCCTCCACACTTTCTAACGCTTCGGCTTCTGCATCTGAATCTTGAGCTTGTAAGTTTTTTGCATTCATTAATTCAGAACGTACACTTATCTTTATAACAAAAGATTTGATATTTGAGCCCTCTGCAGAAATAAAAGATTTTTCTAATATAACCTTATCAAATATTTCTGTTTTTCTTATTCTGTTTAAATAACTAATCACATCATTATCAGATAAAGCTTCACCTTCTATTTCATAATTATTGGTTCCATCAAACATAATTGATGCTAGCGCAATATTAAATCCAGCCTTTTCAGCTAAATCTATTAATACTTGAGCTGCAGTTTTCTGATTGGTCGTGGCAGTTTCAGAAAGCTTTAATCCTTCGATTAAATTAATATTATTACTTTTTAACTTAGCCATTTCTAACTGTAGTTGATCTAATTGAGAAGAAATAGCGCTGTAGTCTTCTAATTGAGTATTGTTTTTAGATTTATTGTAGAAAAATGAAGTAGTAAACCAAATTGAGGTTACAATTAATAAAGCAGCAAAACCGACTAATACAAAACCAGAAATAAACTTAGTTTTTTGTGACTTTCTAACCCCATCACGATTAGGTAGTAAATTTATATTATTAACTCCAGTAACTTTTTGATAATAACCAAATATATCAAGTTTTCTTGTGGCTAATCCAGCAACTGCTGTAAATGCAGACCTATTGTCAGTTGAATTTAGTTTTTCTTCGATCTGCGCTGGAACAGTCATACTGTTAAACGGATCAAGTAAAACGACAGTCATATCTTTTAATTTTTTAGATAGTTGATCCACTATTTTCTCAATACTTGGTGATTGAGATACGATAAATAAATTTTCAACTTTATCAGTTTTAAATCTTGTCGAATAAGATTCGAGATTTTGTTTTATTTGCATAGCAAATCTATCTATAACCTGAGCCAGCATTTTAATATCAGTTTCTTTACTGCCCATAAACTCTTTATCTTTAGCTCCAACAAAAATATCATTAACATATGGATTTTCATCTTTTAAGATTAATAGGTAATTTTCATAATTTCCAATTTCCAATATTGCCAGGGGTGCTTCTGTAAAAGATTTCATGTTTTTTGTTTCAAACGCATTGCGTAAAGCAAAGCATCTTACATCTAAAACTACAGGAGTAAGATTAGCATTTCTAACAACTTCGATATATTGATTTACATCCTCAAGTTTAGACGCAACAAATAAAACATCCATAACATTTGCCGCAGTATCTTTTCTGATTGTTTGATGAAAAATTGAATATTGATCTAATGCGTCTGGAAGTTGGGTTAAATTTTCCCATAATGAGTCGTACTCAATGGCTTTCTTCATTTCATCATCAGACATAAGCGGCATTGTAATTACTTTTACAATTGAGCTCGAAACAGGTAATGAAACAGCTGCATTTGTAGTTGTAAATTTTCCAGACTTATATGCTTCAATTATTTCTTCAGAAATTTTAGAGCTGCCAGATTTAATATCATCAATTCGATCTAAATGTCTAAAAGCTAATTTTTCAACAACCCACTCATCATCATCTTTCTTTGAAAGCTGGGTTAGTCTTACACTATTTGGCGTTATATCAACTCCAACTACTTCTTCTTGTTGAACTGAATATTCAGATAACATTGAAATTATTTGAGTTGATATTTTAGAGATAAAAGAATTAGAGCCATCATTCTTGTCACTTTTTTTGCTGTCTTTCTTACCAAGCTTTAAAGATCCAAAATTAATCTTTGATAATGAACCAAAATTAATCTTTGATAATGAACCCAAATTAATTTTAGAGAATGATTTTGTAATCTCTGAAAGATCAAATTTTGACATAGGAAGAAAATACTTATTTTATGAATAATGCTCTTTATCTACTTAACATATATATTTTAACATTTAACTGGCTATAATAGCTACAAATATATAAAAATTATAAATATATTTTTATTACATGATTTAAGGGAGTTTAATAACAAATGGAAAAAACTATAGCTAAATTATGCGATAAAGACGGTATTTCTGATATTCATATCCATGCCGGTCTTCCTATAGCAATTAGAGTTCATGGAAGTATTGAAAAAATTGATAATGAAATTATTGAAAAAGATGAAATTAACAAATTCATTAAAAGTGTCTTAAGCACTTCACAATTTAAAATTTATAGTGATGAAAAAAGCTTTGATTGTAGCTTTACCATTGGTAAAATTAGAATGCGTGCCAATATGTTTGAAAGCATGAATGGTCCAAGCTTAGCGCTTAGAGTGCTTGAAGATAGCATTAGGGATTTCCATGAAGTTGGTTTTCCACCGGTCATAGAAGAACTTATTACTAAAAGGAATGGATTAATTTTAGTCACTGGTCCAACTGGTTCGGGTAAGTCAACTAGCTTGGCTGCGATGATTAATTATTTAAATGAAAATCATCCTATGAATATAATAACTATTGAAGATCCAATTGAATATATTCATACCAATAAACAAGCTATTATTTCACAAAGAGAAGTTGGTGCACACACCTCTTCATTTGCTTCGGCATTAAGAGCAGCGTTACGGGAAGATCCAGATGCGATATTAGTTGGCGAATTAAGAGATATTGAAACCATAACACTCGCTTTGACCGCAGCAGAAACTGGTCATATGGTATTTGCAACCTTACATACTAATGGTGCGCCACAAACTATTAATAGAATTATTGATGTATTTCCTGGCGACCAAAGGGGACAAGTCAGGCAGCAACTTTCTACTACTCTGCGTGTTGCTGTGACACAACGACTAATTAAAAGAATGGATGGTGTTGGGAGAATTCCAGCGTTTGAAGTAATGGTATGTAATAGTGCTGTTAAAAATCTTATTCGTGAAGATAAAGTATTTCAAATTCCTTCTATTATGCAAACTGGTGCTAGTGATGGCATGGTCAGGATGGAGTCCACAATCGAGCAACTTAAAGCCGACGGCATCATTAGCTACGATGAAGAATAATTCTGCTGGCTTTACCTTATTAGAACTTTTAATTGCGGTAGCAATCATTGGAATTATTTCCGCCATTGCCGCTCCCAATATCTCAAGCTGGACTAAATCCCGAACTGTAAAAAAAGAATTAGCTTATGTTGAGGCGTTGATTGATTACAGTAAAGCCACTAGTGTTTCTAAATCTCGCAAATTGTATTTACGTCAAACTAGTACAAGTGCAATTCAACTGTTTCAATTAAAAACAGGCACCGATGCCCTTAATACTGAAAATCTAAATAACTCAACCTGTAATTTTGTTGCCAATAATACAGATCCTGTTGCTCAGTATCCAACGGTTAGTAATTTTACTTCTACGTTAAAAGCGCAACATAACAGTGCTGGTAATGCCGGTTCAAATCTTTCTTTTCCAAACGAAACCAGTCTCATGTGCTTCTACTCTAATGGACAAACATCTGGTGGTGGCTTTTTAATTGCCCATGATTGTATGCAGTTCCGTACTCAAATATTTTTAACTGGTTTTTATTCCAAAGAAATTGATACAAACACAACTTGTGCGGGGGGCAGAATTTGGATCGAAAGAAACTAAGAGTTAATGAGCTAGGTTTAACTTTAATTGAAAGCATGGTTGCCGCAGCTGTAGTTGGTATTGGATTTGTAGCAGCTTTTAATTTATCAACTGTCTCTACTAATATCTTGCTAAGTTCAATTGACCGTGAAAAAGGTAGTATGCTCACCTCTATGATTATGGAAGACATGTTAACTGACTCTAGTACCATTAATTCATGTGCCACCACCTGCCCGTATCATAATATGGATTTTAAAACTGCTGGTTCAGGTTCAACCACTCCAGCAACTAAACAAACTAAATGGCAGGGTCATGCCAACAAACTCTTTGGGACTCCATCTGTTAATGACAAACGTACAATTAAAGTGGAGCAAACGTCCAACACTAGTAGTGTGTTTGTAATAACTATTGAAATCGACTCTCGAGACGGCAGAGCTAAAAATATTTTCAGGAGAACCTTAAATGCCTGGGCGCCATAAAAACGGTTTTAGTTTAGTCGAGATGCTAATCGCACTTGCAGTCAGTGCCATCATTATTGCGGCGGCATTTGGATCTTATGCCATGATCGCAAGAAACTTTGATTTTCAAAAAGATATGAAGTACATCGCGCAATCGGCACGTGCAGTGGTGGATATGATTAATTCTGATATTCGATTAGCAGGCTACACGGCGGTTGATAATGGTGCGATTACTGATGCCGTAATGTTAGCGGACAGTGGCACAGCTGCTTGTTGTGATGCAATATCGGTGATTTACGATCAAACGCCAACTGAGCGCCGCCAAGTAACTTATTATACCAAGCAATTTACGTCAGATGATACGCGATTTCGATTGTACAAACACATCTGTCAAATCACAACACCCTTAACCATTGCGGAAATTCAAGCCGGCCAATGTCCAGCAACTGCTACACTACTAGCTGAAAATCCCATTGCCGATTATGTCGAAGATTTACAGTTTTTAGGTTCAAGGGGAAACTGTGCACCAGGAGATGTTGAGTATGGTTGTGGTGCTATTCAAGAAATTACGCCCATTAGTACTGATTATGTTTATTATGGTGGAAATGGTACGAGCATATGTCCTGCCAATGCTTTAGGGTCTTTTGATGGTAATAAAGCTACATATTGGGCTTGTACTAAACCGGGATTGGTGTCTCAGCATAACGCACATTATCTGAGATTGACCTTTCCAAGTATATTTCGATTAACAAAAGTAATTATAAATGGAAGTCTTGGAAACGCTGATGGAGGTAGTTTTGATTTATCTCAAGGTGAAAATAAAGTAACTGTAGCGACAGGCTATGAAGGTTATCTTGGAGCTGTATCACCATTTGGAATAACTAGAGGATTAAATTCTAGAATTAGATTAATTAGAGGTGGAAATGATCCACATGTAACAGGTGCTGGGTGGACTTGTACTTGGCATGATGAAACTAAATGTACAGGTTATGGTCTTAATGGCACTTTATCCCATCACTTAAAGTATTCTGATTATATAAGTACAAAACCTATTTCTGCTTCTGAAATAAATATAACTAGTGGCGTTGAGGATATTTATATTACAGCTAGTGAATATCTTACAATTCATTTTGATGGTATGGGTCAAGTATGTTCTTATGACAATAGTCATCCAGGTTGGGATAATAGAATGTCTGCAGCTAACGGAAAATGTGCACTAGGAAATATTGGTGCAAATTTTCAAAGATTAGAGCTTCCAGATATGAAATTTTATGGCGAAGTTTATGGTGGGGCCATTAGTGCTACTGAAATTGAAACGAGTATTTTAATTAGAAGTCCTAATGAGCATGGCAATGTGGATCGTTCAGTCGGTTCTCCCCTAACCCTTGGTAATCGCACCAATAGTTGGAGTGATAAACATCTCCGGGATAGTTTTACCACGGCTACCGTGGTCAGAAACTTATATTATTCCTCACAATAATTTATAATTAAAAACTAAATTTCTGTGCTAAAATTTACTAAATTAGTTATGATTAAAGATAATAAACACGAAGAGGGATTTGTTTTAGTGATTGCATTAATGCTGTTGCTTGTAACTACATTAATGGGAACTATGTTAGTAATTAATGCTACGAGTCAAAGTAAAGTCACAAGCGAGTATGCTACAAAACAACAAACTTTTTTAAGTGGTGAAACCGGTATGCAAGCAAGTATTAAATACTTAGCTGATCTAGTCTCTAACAATAATTATCCAGATAATACCAACAGTACTTTTGATACTATTTGTAATTATCCATTAGCTGGATTTTATAAGGCTGCAGATCTACCATTTAACTATGCTTATAAAACGCCAAATCCAGTGCCTTTATCTACGGCAATGAACTTAACTGGCGATGTAGCAACTAAATATGCCATAGAAAAGTATGAATACTATTTATCGGTCTTAGGTGCATCATCAGCAAGTGGGATTGGTGCAGGCAGTAGCGTTGGTGTAGGGTCTGAATACAGTGGTGCTGGCTCATCAACTTCAATTGAGTATAGAATTATTTCTTGTGGGACTAACGATAATACAAGTGCCCGCTCTATTCTTGAAACTATCGTAGAGGTTAATTAATGAAAACTTTAAAGACATTAATTTTAATTGGTATAGTCCAATTGCTGACTAGCAATGTAGTGCATGCCTATTGTAATTTTGAAATTGTTGGCATGGGTACAAGTCCAGCAGAACTTCAATCTAAGGTTGCAGAAGTTGAATTGTCTGACTTTGGATTAGAACCCAATGAAGTAAAAGTGGCTGCTGCAAGTATTTGCAGTGATCCTGAGTATAAAGACTTGGAGTTAGTTTATGAATATATTGAAAAAAAATTACATCGAATTCAGTTAAATAATTACAATCCAACTGCTAGTCATTTAGAAAATTTAAAATACCATTATGGTGAACCTGCCAAATTTTACGGAATGAATTATGGAATTAGTTATTATTATTGGGATCTATCTTTTCGTGAAGTTTTTTTTAATTCTGAAACAACAGCAGAGGGAGAAATATTAATATCTAGTGTTACAATTACTTCTAATGAATATGCTAGTATGAAACGTAAGTATGGTGCAGATAATGATTAGATTTGGCTTTAACATTTTATTGGCAACTCTACTAGTAACTTTTAGTTTTACCGCATGGGGGAAATCGCCACCACCAGGTACTGGCGAGGCCGATGTCAAAGCCAATATATTTATCCTTTTGGATACCTCAGGAAGTATGACTAATCCCGTATCTTCAGTTCCAGCGCCAGGACAGCTGAAAGGCCCAAATGATGTAGACGTTGATAGTAATGGTAATGTTCATACTGTTAACTATTCAGGTAGATATGTATCAGTGCACAACTCATCGGGTACCGGCATTACATCTTATGGATCTGTAAGCTCAGCTCCCGCTAAAATTGCTATCGATACCAGTGATGATTCAGTTTACACCAAACAAGGAGGCAAACTTAATCGATTTGTAAAAGGTGGCACAAACTCTTGGACAGCTAGCTGGTCAGTTGATTTATCAAGCGCGTGTGGCTCTAACGGTGACAATTCAGATATTGCAGTTGATACTGTAACCCATCGAATTTATGTTTCAGACAACAGTAGAACTACATCTTGCGCTATAAATGCATCAGATGGTTCATTAAATCAATCGTTTAATCTTGGAGTTAGCGCATCTTATAAAAGTGCTATCGATGCTACAAATAGAGTATTAATTGTGATGGATAGCAGTAGAAGGCTTCGATTGTACGATTTAGATAATTTACCTAACGCACCAGCTAATTCAATACTTAAAACAGCTCAAAGTGCGCGATATGATATTGAGGTTGACCGTGAAGGTAATGTTTACGTTCCAACAGGTAACAAAATATATAAATACTCTGCTTGGAATCCTGGCTCAGGTTCTGGACATGATTTAATAGGTAGCAAACAATGCGCCGGACAAGGCAGTGTATACGGACTTGGCGTAGATAAAACAGTAGCTGGTTCAGGTATGGTTTATGTTCCAAATTATGGTGGTCAAAAAATTATTAAGATTAATATGCGTGGTAACAATCCTGCGGCATGGACGTGTGAAACTACGATAACATCAGCAGGTGCTGGTGTCGCTGCCATTTCTAGAATTGCTGCAGCAAAAAATGTGATCAAATTATTAATGCAAGATTCAGCACTTACTGATGGAGCTAATTTTGGATTAATGGAATGGGGTTCTTATCCAACTATTAAAGTGCCAGTTAAACAAAGTGGTGCTCAAGACATACTTGCAATGATTGATAGCGTATCAGCTAATGGTGGTGCAACTTATCCTGGTAGGGCAACTGTACTTGCCAAAAGCTTTTACAACGGTACAACGTCTTATCCATCGCCTATTGATGCTAATGCTAACTGCCAAAATAATTTTGTTATATTGCTTAGTGACGGGGCATTTCATGATAATCCAAACAGTACGGTGCTATCAATGTATAATGATTTAGGGGTAAAATCTTATATTGTTGGCTTTGCTCACCAAGGTGGCTCAACCTACCAAGCATTTGCCACCGCAGGACAAACAGGTGCACCGTTATACGCTACAGATCAATCAACATTACTTGCTACTTTAGGTGATGCTATTCGTCAGGTGCTCCAACAATCCCTAACTTTCTCTGCACCAAAGATTATGCCGGATGTCAATTTGGGCGATCATATATTTCAAGCAGTATTTGATTATAAAACACGAAAGCAATGGCATGGTAAATTAAAGAAATATGCTCTAGCAAATGATGGCACCATTACTACCCCTCATGTTTGGGATGCAGGCGAGCAGTTAAATACTAAAAATCCTGCTAACCGAAAAATTTGGACGGTGGGTTCAAACTTTGCTGATCCAACTGGCAATCTTAATAATTTTGTAGCCTCTGATTTAGGTACAATAAAATATGATTTATATGAAGGCTCGGCTATTCCAACGTATCATAACGTTGGTGACGCACCAAATCTACTACTAGAGTTTATTCGTGGTAAAGACTCCTATGATTATGATGGTGATGGCAATACCACTGAACCCCAATTATGGAAGCTTGCTGATATTTATCATTCTTCGCCCGCAATTGTTGGTAAGCCTCCTGGGTCACTGAGTTCTACTAAGATTTATTCAGAAGCCTACTATAGAAATGATAATGGCTACAGTACTTTTAAAAGAAATAATATTTCTCGAAGAAATATAATTACTGTTGGTTCTAATGCAGGCATGTTGCATGCATTTGACAATACTACTGGCGAGGAGCTATGGGCTTTTATTCCTCCATCACTTTTGAGTAAATTTCAATTTGTTCCAAACGTAGCCGCTTCATCAACTAATGCTATATATGGAGTTGATGGTAGTCCTGTTATTAAAGATATTTATTATAATGGTGGTTGGAAAACGGTTCTTCTTTCTGGGCTTGGCAGAGGTGGTAATTCTTATTTTGCACTGGATATAACAGACACTTTAAATCCCAAACACTTATTTACTTTTAAAAATGATCCAGTTGCCAAATTTGTTTATTATTGGGATGCAGCTGGCAACAGAACAAATCATGATTATGGTCCTGGAAAAACGATTAATTCTGACTATGATTTTAGTAAGCTGGGAGAAGCATGGTCGACGCCAAAAATTATAAGAATAAGAATTGCTGGTGCAGACAAATGGGTAGCAGTCTTTGGAGCTGGTTTTAATAATAATGTAACAAATGATTATGGTTCTGGTGTATTTGTTATTGATATGGAGGATGGTGGCAAAGTACTTCAATCAATTGCTCTAACCGATAATAATGATCCAAATTCTAGTCCAGTAACTAACAGAGTTAAAAATTCTCTTCCTGCTTCAGTAATTCCAGTAACTGCTGATTCAACATCATTGGCTAAGTATTATGGTGCCTTGGTCTATTTTGCAGACTATGAGGGCAAGCTTTGGAAGTTAAATCTTACTAGCAACGGCACTCTTTATGATTTGCAATATTTATTTGATAGTGAGGCAGATTATGCCAATGAAAGACGGGTAATGTATGATGTGGCAGCATCCATTGATGCAACAACCAACAAACTTTGGGTATACTATGGAACTGGTGATCAACAACAGCTTGCCAATGAAAGTGCTACAATTGCTAATAAGCTCTATGGTATCAAAGATATTAATTTTCCAAACTATGCAGCAAGTGCTGTTAGTGTTACTGAAACATCCTGTTTAAATACCACAAATTTATCAGTTAACTGTGCTGTAGCCTCTAGTCAGTCTGGCTGGTTCTATAATTTAGGTGCTAATTTAAAAATAACCTCAGAACCAGCTATTTTTAATCGAAACGTATATTTTTCTCAGTACTTGCCCAATGCAGCAAATCCATGTGCTCCTGGTAAAGCTTCTCAATCTTCATTTAGTTATGCCTCAGGCTGTAAAACTAGAACGGATGTTGAGTTGGGTTCAGGTGTTGCAACTGGGGCAACTTTTTATAAGGGCAAAATGTACCTAGGATTAAGTGGAGCATCAAGTGAAGATAATACCTTAGATAACAATAGTGATTATGAAGTATTTGATAATATTATTGTTGGTACTCCTGTTGGTGGTTCTGGGGTGTCCTCCAATGTACCTCGAATAAAGTCTTGGCGTGAGTTAAAATAAGTATCTGAAACCAAACTCAAGTTTTAAAAAAATTACAATTAGTGCGGCAATACTTATAAAGCAGCCATAAGGTAAATACTCTTGTGCTGCAATTTTTTTTGCAGCAATAAGACTGAGACCAACTATAATTCCAAGAATTGAAGATACTATAATAATCATCAAAATTGCTTCAACCCCCAACCAAAAGCCCAGCATTGCAATCATCTTCACATCACCCAAACCTAAGCCATCACGGTTTTTTAAATAAAAGTAAGCTTTGGAAATTATAAGAAATAATAAACCACTAGCTATACCTCCAACCAAGCTATCCACTACAAATGTATTTAGAGGATTTAATTCTAGGATTGATAACGATAAACCAATTACTGCCAGGGGATATGTTATTGTATTTGGAATAATATATTCCTTAAAATCAGTCATGAATAAAATCACTAAGCTAGTAGCTAGTAAGAAAATTGTGAAGGTTGCTATGGTAACTCCATAATAACTAAAACTAGTCACTGCGATTAAGGCAATTAAAATTTCAATAAGTGGGTATTGAACTGAAATAGGCTTTTGACAGCAACGGGATTGCCCTTTCAAGAGTAAATAGGCCAACACTGGTATATTGTCATAAAATTTAATGTTGGTATTACAACGTGGGCACTGTGAAGGTGTCATGATAGTCAGACCTAAAGGCAGACGATTAATTAAAACATTAGAGAAGCTTCCAAATGTTAAACCTAATAACGTTACGATAAGATATTCGAATATCACTTCTTCATCACCTTCGCTGTAATTTTTACAAATAAGATCATTATTACAATTCCACCAACTATAGCTAACCAAAAATTAATTTGGTATAAATAAAAAATTGCATAAAATACAACTGCTAATGCAATATTATAATATATAAATTTCGACATAAAAAAATTCCTATAATTTAAAATGGACTCTCAATTATTGATTGGGTTGTATCGTCTGCTCCAGAACCCCAGCGTGAACAAATAATTACTCCATTATTACCATTAATTAAACCAATATTCACTCTTCCGATATCAGCAACTAATGGGCAACTTGGTTGGAAGTTTATCCCAGTGTTTAATCCATCATTTTTGTTAAACGGATTATCATAACCTTTCTCATCATAATTATGTAAATAAGCCATAATACCAGCAGCTATATTAGAAAAAGCACGACTGCATTTTGGGGAGCCATAACCACTATATTTTGTTGGATTATTTAATTGTACTTCATATGCTTCAGTTTCTATTCCAATATTACATTTCCATAGCTCTGACTGAATATACGCTTCAATCGATTTGTGATTTGCATTAACCGCATTAACTTTTGCTGAATTTAAAAAACCATTAAATGCAGTAAGTCCAACTGCCGCTAAAATTCCGATGATGGCAACTACTACAAGAAGTTCGATAAGAGTGAAGCCTTTTTGTTTCATTTTAAAAAAATATATTGGTTATTGAGTCTAACATAGTTGAACTACTTTCACATTGAGAACAGCATATTATTGCTCCACTTGAGGCACTTGAAGACTTGTAATTACATTGTGTTTCACCTATTGCTTCAGGATCTGGACATTCCCAACTTGTTGTAACACCAGATTTTTGGTTATATACCCCATATGGATTTGACCAACCTTTCTCATGGCCATACATAACCATATAGTTAAGAACTGTGAAAAAAATAGATTGAAACTTTTGATTGCTACCTCCCACATTTGAGTACGTCCTAGTACAGGAGTCATTGCCAACAAGTGGACTGTATCTTCCACCTGGATTTTTATTACCTAGTTCAATTGACTCAGTTTCCATACCGACTGAACATTTTGTTAATTCTGTTTTTATATATTTAACTACTTCAGTGTGTTTTTTTTTACACATTGTTATTTTTGTACTTCCTATAAAACCATTAAATGCGGTAAGACCAACTGCCGCTAAAATCCCAATGATGGCAACTACCACAAGCAATTCGATAAGGGTAAAGCCTTTTTGTTTCATTTAATATTCTATTCCTTTTATTGTTGTTTCATAGGTAGTTAAATTTCCATTTGTATCTAAATTATAACAAGTAAAATACCAATTAGGATCAGAGCCTTGAGATGATGAAGCAGATGAATTGGCTACTTGAATTTGTATACAGCCTGGTTTCATATCATTGGGAGTAGAACAAGATTCTCTAAGTGCTTGTCTAACATCACCTGACTCTTTTGCAAAATAAGGATTGAGATAAATATCTCTAAAGTTTGATTCCCATTCTTGAACTATTATAAAATTATTTTGTGTATGCGTGCACCAATCAGAAGATGTATCGAGGTCACCCCAGTCATTTCTTAAATATAAAGGTATACCAACATCACACCCCTTCCATAAAGTTCTGATTTCTTTGATAATTTGATGACATTGTCGATCAGCAACTGTTCTTTTGGAGCTATCCATAAATCCAGTAAAAGCGGTAAGTCCAACTGCGGCTAAAATCCCAATGATGGCAACCACCACAAGAAGTTCGATAAGAGTGAAACCTTTTTGTTTCATTCAAAATAGTAAGATTAAATTTATAGTTTGTGAATTTAATAAATTAATTTATTCGATGGTAATGCCGTCAATTAGATATTCTCCATCTCTTAAGTACGTGTCGATGATAATAACATTGTTGGTTATATTTTGAGTTAATCTTATTTCTCCTATGTTCCCTCCTGGGCCAGCTCCTCCAAGAGCTACACCTTCCATACATGAGCCAGAATTGGCATGCATTAAACCATAAGTGTTACAAAAACCAGCGCCATCAAAATAAGCTTTAAAAGCAGAATTTAAGGTCATTGAGTCTGGTGTTGAAGTTACTGAATTACATAAATTGCCTGAACTCCAGCCTGAAGGCGCACTAAGCACTAATTCCGAACCAATATGACATTTCATAATGCTTGTTTTTATAAAGCGAATAACTTCACCATGGGCTCTTTGAGTAGCGTTCACTTTCGAGCTTGCAATAAAACCATTAAATGCAGTAAGTCCAACCGCTGCTAAGATCCCGATGATAGCAACCACCACAAGTAATTCAATAAGCGTGAAGCCTTTTTGTTTCATTTTTAAATATTATAGTACAATCCATGATTCAGCAAAAAATTTAATAAAGATATAAATTCAACACCAAATCGGCATAGTAAATAATTTATTGTTATAACCCGTGGAATAAATTTGTGGATTTAGGTGTTGAACGGGAAATGTTCGCACGTTTATTGCACACGAAGAAAGGCCTGTATTTATATCTACAGCGATAGCTTCTTCAATATACCCACCTGTAATAACCATACACCCTCTATCTGCTCTATACACATTCTCACAAATATGATTATTAACATGAACTAATAATTTATTAGCAAAGTCTGTTTTGTCGGTTGAATTACAACTATATGAAACATCGGCTCCTGAAGCATCTTGAAAAGTAATTGCTGGATTCCCAACCTCACATTCCATAGCCTTAGTCATTAAAAACTTTAAAACTATGTCATGATTTTTTTTAAGAACTATATCCTTAGATCTATCAATAAAACCATTAAATGCAGTAAGTCCAACCGCTGCTAAGATCCCGATGATAGCAACCACCACAAGTAATTCGATGAGCGTAAAGCCTTGTTGTTTCATAGCTAAATGTTAATTGATTAAAAATTTATTTAAAATGAGTAATTTAACTAAAATTTACATTGAAATAGGCATATTTGATTATTAAGTATAAAATAGAAATATGCCAATGGAACAAACTGAAATAGAAAAGCTTATAAAAGCTTCACTGCCTGACGCGCAAGTAGAAATCATTGATTTAGCTGGAGATAATAATCATTTTTCAGCACATGTAATTTCATCAGCATT
>Ga0209816_1000769_pt1 | contig 24749 bp, 32 predicted proteins | sample CoawatmetaG01DNA_FD_187509 | JGI IMG/M metagenome (GOLD analysis project Ga0209816, IMG submission 187509) | Marine microbial communities from the West Antarctic Peninsula - Coastal water metaG017-DNA (SPAdes) (version 2) | ecosystem: Environmental > Aquatic > Marine > Coastal ...
CAATGTGCATAGACATATCAGACTTCAATATACGTAGTTGGATTGGTTCCCAACCTCGATCATCAAGTTCATCTCGATCAAGGACTCCGCTATAATAATCGTACTTGTCTTTCTTCAAGGTTTTCAATTCCTCTTGAAGTTTTACAAGCTGCAGTCTTTCTCTACTATACCACTTGTAATACTTACTATGCAGTTTTGGAATTTTAATTGATTCCTCACCCAGCTCAGTACGATCAATTACAGAATCATTTTCCCACTCATTCTGTATCTCTTCTAGCTTCATCTTCCAAACCACTTTGTAGTTTCATTATATTATCATTATACTTCCCATTCGTGTTCTGGTCAACAAGATTTGCTAATTCAATCAACATTAAATATTTATTACCAGATTCTAGTATTTTTGGTACACGCGGCTTTTTAAATGAACAAAATTGATGTACAAGATCCTCAGCCTCTTTCCCTATGAACCCACGAACTATATCTCTCGTAAAGTTAGGATCTCCTTTATTTTTAGTATACTTTGCAGTATCACAAGCACTGTGCCACAACCCGGCCTTACATACTGCTGAAGAAGCTTCTAGATTAGACTCAAGATACTGATATACATTCCAGAAATGCTCACTAAAAGTTTTACCAACGTGTGGATAATCTTTTGTGTGCTTCATTAAATACGTAAAGCCTTCATCCTTCTGCCAAATAGGCATAGTGTTGAACACCATAATATCTTTGCTAATTGGACACATTCTTGACAGCGAAGACGATGCATGTAGTTGTGAACTGTCAAGTATAAACATCCTATTATACTTTGGTAGACAAGAAGCGTCAATCTCTCCTTCATCTGTATATAAAATAGTCGCCCCATAATAATCCATCTTCCAGTCTTTTGACATATATACAATAACGGTTTCAAACCCTTCAATGGCTTCATCTAATTCTTCTATTGGTGTTCCATCTTTTGTAACAAACTTACTGTCTTCTAAATCTGTATGTGCATACGCATCTTGCCCATAATGATATGACTTTGCATAACATCTTACTAATCCTCTAGGGCCAAGAATTTGTTGAATAATATCAAACGCATCAGCAATGCCTGGATGATCTTGCTCAAAGTTTGGAATATCAGTTAAGTCAACTTCTATGTGTCTTGCATTTCGCAAAATATAGTGTTGATTGTGTCCATGATCATATGACTTATTACTACTAGACTTCCAACCAGTTTGCATCCAACCAAAGTATCTATATTTTAATTCGTTAAGTACGGGCTCTGGAAATACCCCATCTACCAACCGAGGGTCAGCGTATGTCATAATAAAAATCCTATCTTACATTTGTAGCTTGTGTATCAACTGTTCCTGATGATGCCAATCGAAGAATTCTGAATAACTTATATCTAAATGTAGCTTGACACTCAATGTAATCTACACTGGGTGATGTGGCCGAAAATTGTAGGTCTGATAATGAAATTGGATATGCGTCTTCAAACAATACTTCAAGATTAGGCCTCATTGCAGAATTTAAAATAGTTATAGTAGCATCACTATACGGCCCATCTACTCTGAAGTCAACAGAATTTGGTTCGCCATAAATGTTTTTTGCTTGAGCGAAGTCTTCTGGGAAACCTAATTGTACCATCCAATCATACAATTCAACATAGTTTCTTAGATCCTCATCAACTTTAAATGATACCTGAAACTCTGCATATGTTATACGATCTCCAATGGTTGGAATATTAACAAATGGGGTTGGCATTATTGCGTCACCCATTTGTACAGAAGGCACATTAACCGATTGTACAAAATAATTTGTATTAGGGAGCTTCTTAATAGAAAAGTTAAATCCTAATGGTGATAGGAAGTTAGGATTATCTGGTTGATCGTTTAATGCTCCGGAAGATGGGACTGCCAATCTACACTCCTAATATATTTACTTGTTGCATGTGATACTAAAACCTCACTTATTACAGCATCAATATTATGATGCCAGTAATTTAAAAACTTATGTATTTTTGGATACTCTGGTACTTCATCTTCAGTACCCCACATAAACTCTTGAAGAACATTATTATAATCTGGCATCCAATAATACACGTTAATTAAAACCTGTTGCTTTACTAACATGTAGGCCTACTTAATTGCTTCTATGTATCTATTTATACAAAAAAAGGGGGGGCATAAAGCCCCCCCCAGAATCGTCCCTTAATGGGCTTCTTCTTACATAATATTGTCTACAAGGATCTTTCTGTAGTACTCATTCGAGTCTGCAGCAAGAGCACCAGTAGCAGCAAGAGCTGTCGTGCCTCTAGCAAACGGATTCTCAACAACGCCGTAACGAGTCTTGAAGCCGATCTTTGGCTGGAAGGTATCTTCCCCAACCGCACGGACCATCTGTAGCGGAACGTATGGGCAGTAGAATACACCAGCATCGAATGCACTCGAGCCTTTATAGCCAACGGTCATATAGTTACCAGTGGTATAAGGATCGACGTAAACACGAATCCGGCCATTGAGGACACCAGCAAATGTGTTACCTGTGTCATCAACCTGTAGGTTGTTAGAGTTAAGAGCAGGAGTGTAATCAAGCACGCCGGCCATTTGCAGAGCAGAAGCAACATCCGAAGAGCAGATCAGCATGTTGCCTTTCCCTCTACGAGTTCCCTTCGCAATACTATTGGCTTCTCTTTCGATCTGGAACATAAGGCCTTTAAACTTCTCAACCATCCAACGACCATTAGAGTCGGTGTCAAGGTCAAACTTACCAGCCGTAGTCGTATCGTCCTGAGCACCAACCTTAGCAATAACATTAACTGTACGAATCATCTCTCTGTTAATTTCAGCGAGAATTTCAGTCGACAGAATGTTGGCCAACTCAGACTCAGCATCCAAGCCATGAATGGCCTTAAGATCCTGCGCCAATTCCATGGTGTACTCAGCTTTGAGAGCTCTGGACTTTGCAGTCACAGCAATCTTCTCAATGCTGAATGCCATCTCTGGGAAGGCGTTACCAGCACCATCACCCAAGCGTTCAGCCTGCGTTGTGGTCATACCAGCAGCATAGTTGTACAGTTCTACGTTAGAAGCAGAGCTGTTCAGGTAGCCATTACCGACGAATGTACCAAGGTTCTGAGTAGCACCACCAACAGCAGTGTTGGTCGAGGAATCTTTGTCCATGGCAAAGCCAGTATTGACTTCGTTGTAAAAGGTTTCAGTTCCAGTCTGAGTAGCGTAGCGAGAGCGCATCGCAAAAATCAAGCCGGTAGGACCTGTCATAGGCTGAACGCCCATAACGTCATACGCAACGAGATTTGGCATGGCGCGACGTACCAAGCTAATCAAAACTGGGTCGTAGATGTCTACGTTACCATCACCAGCAGTACTTGAAGAAGCACCCATGGCGTTGGTGGGAGACGCTTCCAGCAAGCTCTGCGGAGCAAAGCTCGCAGACTCACGAAGAGCGTTCTCTGTGTTTTCTAGCAATACAGCTGTAACATTCCGTCGGTGAACATCCTGGATCTTATCAAGGTCAGGGTGCTCAATGATCGGCTGCCACTTCTGTAATAGATCTTCATTTAGCATTTGGATTCTCCAATCTATTATTTAGTAAGTGTTCGTGAAATAGCCTGAGCATAAGCAGCCATTGGACCTTCAGAGATTCCCGTAGGCTTATCTTCCGACTCAATATCAACAGCAATTGATTCAACAATATCTGTCGTGGCTGGTTTCTTATTGAAATAGGTTTCAAGAATAGTATCCAACTTACTATCGTATTCGTCCAAATTCTCGAAATCTAGGCCTTCAACCAAATCAGTAAATTCGTCTCTCTGTTTCAGAGTAAGTTCTTTACTCTTCTCGTTGAAAAGAATTTGACCATTCTGGTCTTTAATTACCCCAGTCAGGGCAATCTTGTCGTTGACAGCTTCGTCGAGGCTGGTAGTAAGCTCTTCAACTTTCTTTTCCATCTCGTCAAACTGATCAACTTTTTCTTCGGGAATCGTTACATTCGATTCCGTGAATAGGTTTTTGATACCATCCATGAAATTCTCTGCCATCTCTACCTTGAGCGCACTCTCGATAGCGATTTCATTCTCTTCCAACCAGGTATCTGCTACGTACTCGAGATACTCATCAAGCTTCTTCTCGAGTTCTTCTTCGTACTGAGCTTTTGCTTCAACAAGTTCGGCCGCATAATGCTCTCTAAGAGCTTCCTCGACGATAGTTGCTTTAATATTAAGCGCAGCTTCAAAAATTGTGGTAGCTTGATCAAAGAAATCTTCCGTAAGATTATCCTTATCAGCAAACAACGCTTCCATGTCTTCCTTCACTTTGACGTTAGCCATCATGTGAAGTTTAACAGGGGACTTTGCACTGCCCTTAGCTTTGATCGAGCTCTTGTTTCCAGTGGAATCCATTAAGCCTTTATAAGCCTTTGAGGCTTGTGCCATGCTCATGGATGAATACGCATCAACAACCTTGGCGATTACGCCAGTCTTGCCTAGCTTTTCCATCGGCATTCCGTTATTCTTATCGGCTTTACGACGAGACGAACCAGTGTCGATTGGATCAGGCACACTTGACGCCTCACCGGAAGCCTGAAACTCTACAAGCTCTTCTGTGTTCTCTTCGTCGTCAGTGGCCTCAAGAACAGGTTCATCAGTGTCGAACTCTTCGAGTTCTTCCACTTGATCTAGTTCTTCTTTTGCCATCTTTTGACTCCTTTAGATTTTAGTCAATTTAACAAGTTATTATATTCTACTATATTTATAATAATTGTAATTTTACAGGGTTTTTAGAAACTTATCGAACATTAACAATGCCGATTCGCGTAATTTTCGTACATCTTGGTCACCTAGCGCTTTAGTTTGTTCAACAACTTGCATCGTATCCCATCTCTTCGTCGCAACATCATATACCCAATCAACACCTTCCATCACACCATTAACAAACGCCTGAGGTGCAGAAGGATCTGCAACAATATCTGCTGCAGTAGAAAGCATAAAATCGTCTTGTACTACATGACAATCAGCTTGCTGCCTTAGAGTCCCCATGCCGCGAGAGCTAACACCAAGTTGCGCTCCCTCATCAATAAGATTTTTGACGATATTGCCGTATGGAGTATCTAATATTTTTGCTTTACCAACAAAGTTGTTACCTTCTTGGTGCAAGCTTTTGATCATATGGGATACTCTCTCTAAGTTGATCGTCGGTCCATTAGGATGACCGAGCTCACCATATGCTCTATTCTTTGCTACGTATTCTGTATTATAACGAGCAGCTTCCTTAGCAAGGGTTTTGATGGGATACATTCTACCATTACGGTTTTGTATCTCACCCTGTAAAAACACGCCTTCTAAGAAATGACTCTTTGTTTTTGTCTCTTCGTCGATCTGGATCGAGGTCTCAACAATTTCAACTAGTTCAGTGACTAATTTCATGATCCGCTTCCTCCAGCTATCGGTGTAATATAGCAGGTTACGACATTAGTGTTTAATGAAACCCAAATTCCTTGATCACCGAGATCCAAGTTAACAGCTTCACCACCATCCAAGTTAATTGTTTTTTGGACTGTTGCTTCAGCTGTTCCAATTTCGACATTAGCAACAGATGTAGCATGTGTGTTAACAACTCTTACATATCGGTAAGTCTGTTGAACGTGTGTCGCATTTAATATTGCGCTGTTAGCAATTGGTTTGATCATGCCACACTCCTTACCCACTCAAGGAGAGAGGAGTTTGTTTGTCTATTTTCTGCAAACAAAACGTCGAATTGATCTTGATGATCTTCAGATAGAGATTCATATACCTCATCGAGAATAGACATTGTCTCTTCATCGATCTCAATAGTAGAACCATCTTTGAGTTCATATTCATCAATCCAAACTTCTTCGTCAACGTCTACAGGATCATGACCATGGCTCTTTACAAAATCACTCTTGTTCGTTTTCAAAGATGCCATGATAGCATCTACCTTAGCCTCATACATTTTATCACCAGCTTCATTCTCTTGATCAGCTAAGCGCTTTTTCTTTGTTTGTTTAGCACCAGAGAAGATAGCGTTCTTATCTCCAGCGTTCTTTTCGGGAACGGGATAGTCGGTCTTCTGTACGACGTGCTTGTCGACAAAAGCCTTCTCGCCACCTTGAACAACGTTTTTATAAGAGACGTTTTGTCCCTTGTCGTTGCCTGGTGTCGGAACTATTTCAGTCTTATATCGTTCCGTCAGCTGTTTAAGTTTCTTGGCCATCAGACTCCTCGTCCTCTACTGTTTCGATTTCACCAACATTGTCATCAACTTCCTCTGGTCCTAGTTCCATCGCTGGAGTATCCGTAGGATCTAGTCCTCCTAGCTTTGCTGCTACTACCTGGCGTATTGTATCAACTTTATCATTTACCCGGTCGACCATTACTCCGGAGAACACATCCGCAAAACCGGTTGGTTCTCCTTTATTAGCGGCAGCAATCATATCTTTCAACGTTGGTTCGGTCATAGTTTATATCTCCATTTATTTATATTTATCCAGTACTGGGGGGCCCATTTGGCGTCCCGCCGTTAGGAGGGCCTTTAGTACCGTCAATATTATTGTCACCCATGTCCGGATCTGCAAGTGCTGCATCCATTTCAGTGTTGGCGTCGTTCTCTTTTTTCATCTGTTTATCTAAGTTATCGATATCTTCGTCTGTTTGCTTGAGCACATTACGTTTAACCCAATCTTCAGAAAAGTATTTTCCAACATATACATCAAGTGCATTCACAGTATTAATACGTTCATTGAGGATTTCATTGTCTTTCAACTCAGAGAAGTAGTTGTCTGTCTTGAAATCATATTTAATGTTGCGTTTAATATCATTAAACTCTTCTGGCGTCATGTGTCCTTTTAACACCAATTGTTTCTCTAATGCGGAATCAAATAATATTGAAAATCGCATTCTAATTCTTTGAATAAATTTTTGAAATTTTACTTCATCACGATTAATTTCAGTAGCTCGTCCTAATGTCATTCCTGTTTCAGGTTCTAATCTTGATATAGGTACGTTTAATGACTTGTACATCTTCTTTTGGAAGTACAGTACATCGTCCATCTCTCCAAGATTTTGACCACCCGGCAGTGTAGTGATTTCAGTACCACGACCACCTTCCCGTCTTGGCAACCAATAGTCCTCAAGCATTGTCATAAACTTACGATCGTCTCTGACTTCGCCAGTAGCAGCATCGTAAATTAAACGATTTTTATGCTTGGCCATCATATCTCTAAGATATTGCTCTGCTTTCATCTTGGGTAGATTACCAACATCAATATAGAAGATACGCCTTTCAGGAGCTCTAGCTATTCGGTAGATGACCGTTGCGTCTTCTAAAATTCGAAGTTGGTTTAAGGGCTTAATAGCTTTATGAAGATGAGATAGAACAAGTCTATTGTCTTCACTCATAACACCAGATGTTGCATGAAGTATAGCATCCTTAGCGATCTTAACTCCTTGATCTGCTCCAGCTGCTGTCGGACTCCCACCTGGATAACCAACAAACCCTTTATCATTATAAATGAAAAATTCACTAATAGTACGTTCTACTTGGACTTGTGTTCCAGGTATACGTTCTTTTTTATTTTCTCTTACTTTTTTAATTTTTCGAGGATCGATATATCTTAATTCTTTGATACCTTCTTCTACCGCATCCGGATCAATGATCACATGATAGAACATTCTACCATCGATATACCAATGACGAGCAACCTCATAGCCCTTTTCATTAAACTCTAAAAGGTCTAGGACAAACTCAAATTCTTTTTGAATGATTTTTTTAGTTCCAGCAGACATACCTTTAACTAAATCAAGGTTGATATCTACTAGTCTGTTGTGCTCATCATAAACAATAAACTCATGAATGATATCGTCGATGGCCATGTCGCACTCAGGCATCATAGACATTCGACGATATCTAGTTACAAGTTCTGCTTCTGTTCGGGTAGCACCTTCAAGATCAACATAGGTGCCATACATGCCTCCAGTAGTGACATTATGTGCGCCATCATCTAGTTGTAAGGGCGCAAAGGAAGCAGGTCGCTCCCCTTGCGCTCTTTTTATTTCAAATCCGAATAATGTTGCCATTCGTTAACTTCACTTTCCTAATAATATAACTTTAGTTGCCGCCGGCGTTACCGGTAATACCTCCATCTACTTCCCACCAATCGTATTGAAAGGTAACAGTAAACTCTTCAATCGTATCTGTAGTGTTCCAATCAAGATCAATAGTGCTGACCTCAGTTGGCCACATACCATTGAATGTGTATTGGCGAATTGGAATACCGGTTTTACTATACTGTACTACTTGTGCGTTTTCCTTGTACAGAGAAGGCGCAGCTGCACCAAACTTCCGTACGTTACCTAGATGCGTATTAATATTCTGCATCCACTCTTCCATAGCATTTCTGATCAAGAAGTCTTCGTCATTGGTTATTGTTATTGTCCATTCAGCAAATGTTCTATCACCAGCTATCTTAATCTTTCTACCAAAGTAACCTACTTCAATAGTTCCGACCGTCGACGCTGGAATTTGCGCCGCTCTTGCCATAAAAGGAATTTTGGCATCACCACCAGAGTTAGCCGGATTATTCATTATGACCTGGAATAGAGCAGGGCGTGCACCACCAAGTGCTAGCTGTGATCTAATTTCATTGATATTAAAGGCCATCGAGCTCTCCTATTCGTTGTATCTATTTAGCTTAGAATTGTCCGACGACTTCAGAGAACTCAACGTTCGTTCTGACGGCGATGAAGTTCAACTGAATAAAGTTAATCGACCGAGCTGGCTTGATGTATATGTCACCAATAAACTCGTTTCTGTCAATTACTTCACCAGTATTATTCGTATCGTCACAAACAACCTTGAAGTCAAAAATACCTCTTCGACCCTGAACATCCCGAAGGAAAGGCTCGACCATATTTCTGAATTGTGCTCTCGTGAATTCATCGTTGAATTCAAACAATGTATATTTTGCCGCTCTACTAATTGCCTTCTCAAGAACAATGAACAATCTACGAACATTAATTCTATCAAACGCACTCGGCTTAGCAAGCAAAGTTTTGTCACCAAATAGGATAGTTCCTTGACCAGGGAAAGTAACAACTGGGTTGATACCCTTCTTGTACAAAATGTCCCGATCAGCCTTATCTGGGTTGTAGGGGTTCTTAATGACGTTCTTCAAGATACCTCTGTTAAATCCAGCAGGAGAGAACCATGGGTCTCGAAGATTATCTGTTCTGACAATCAGACCAGCAACATCACCGTTGTATGGAACATACCGATATACGTCGTTGTATCTATCATACTGATATTTGTATCCACCGTCCATCACACCATACGAGGAGGATGTCAGAGCGTTTCTCATGTCGACTGTGTTAGCAGACTCATCACCAGCGTTGTTGATCACATCAGCCTTTTCGGGAGAGATGATAACAATACAATCTTTTCTTGGCTCAGCAATATTATCAATCAGATAGTTTCCAAGTTGATGACCGTGTGTGCCACCTCTTGCTTTACCTTGCAAGATCAAAGAGACATCAATCTCTTCAGCATTCTTGAACTTATCATAAGCTGTCGTCAGCTGACCAATTGCAACGTTGCTTTCACCAGAATCGCTCTCGCCAACTAAGACGTGAGTAGTTACGTTTGCAGTACCACCGTCTCGGCCAACTGTAAATGATCTCGAGAATGGAACCGTGTTAGTTACAGCAGTGTTGACCATGTTGACAGCTGTGTTAACATAATCTGCTGTCGAGTTTTGAGTCTCACCAGCTACGCGTACTTTCTTGCCACCGTTATATACCCACGCGCTTTGAGCATGGAGCACATCGTAGTAGTAGATCGATTCACCAGACTCGTTCTTGGCGTCTGTAGCGCGAGACAGGTTTGGATACGATTCAAGGATACTTCCTCTTACACCGGAAATTGCTCCATCTTCATCTTGAACAACAATATGAAGCTCATCTGAAGCATCTGAATTGTTTGCAACATTGTTACAGAACAATGAAGTACCAGGAGCTTGATCGAAGTTACCAGCAAACTGCCACTTACGTGTTACTGAACTAGCAACTAGGTTAGCAGTGAACGCAGCACTCAGTGTATACTTGGACTCGAACGAAATATTCGCTGTACCTGTAAAAACAGTACCGCCGACTCCATCAAGAGCTCCGGAAGTCGATGTTGATCCGATTGTCTGGACACGTTTTTCGGTAAACCCAATTGAGTTATTACCTAGCTTAATAATATCACCAACAGCAAAGCTGGAAGCAACATTAGCAACAGTGTTTTGTGCTAGCAGATATTCAGCAACAGTTACGTTAGACGTCTCTGTGAAACTGCCTTTACTATCCGTTGCAGTAATGACAAACTCTGTATTACCTACAGCGATGTTAACATCAACAGATGAAATACCAGATACGTTATTAGAGACTGTGCTCTCAAACGCACCAGAGCTATCACAAACAGAAATCTTCAACGAGTTACCAAGTGATCCAGGGTAGCGAGCCAAGAAGCTAGCATCGGCTGGAACAGTGACATCGTTGTCATAGTGTTCTTGGTTTTTGATTTTTAGAGTATGCGACGTGTTAGCTGAGCCGACGGCGGTTGCTGTATTCTGCAGCACCGTAGCGTTAAGAGCAGTTGTCGCAGTAGCTCGGCTAACATATAGCTTGTTGCCATATGCTAGAAAATTGGCTGCGGTGAAAAATGTTTCGAAATTAGTACCGTCGGGCTTCCCATAAGTATTGGCAAGTTCTTCTTCTGAAGAAACTAGGTTCGCCAGCTCGACAGGTCCCCATCTAAAGTGACCTGCAAATGCGCCCTCAGTCGTAGAGACTGCAGGAACAATTGTGGTTAAGTCAATTTCCGTTACGTTTACACCAGGACTGACTTGAAATCCCATGGCTTATTTCTCCTTCTATAAGGTATTTACGCAAGTTTATCTTACGTCCAAATATTTATAATATACTAGCTTTCACCACGATCCTTCAATCTCGTATGGCGTTGCAACAAGCAATGGATCTGACTTATATTTCTGCATATCGTCGTCCGGATCTGTAAATCCATCCTGAAAAAACCCAAAAGGAAGCAATTCATCTTCCATAGCTTTCTCATTTGCTTCTAGCAGATTTTTTCTTATGTCGATATCTGTCATGTCTTTAAAGTATTCTTGACCGGTAAGCCAAGAAAATAATACCAACGACATCACAAGATCATCATGATAACCTTCTTCTGCTGCATAACTCTGACCTTTAACGCAAAATGCTGTCAGCTCTTTAAGGATTTCGAAATCATTGATTACTAATTTATCGTTCTCTATGATAGTTTTTAAGCCGGCACAACCAACACGCTTTAGTTGTTTAGTTGTTCTAACACCAAGCTGTTGGCCTTTACCACCGAATCCAGCAGTAAGCAACTGGCCAGATCTGCCTTTCCACTCGGCTGTTAGAATACCCTCATACTCTAACTCGTGGTGTAGTATGTCTGCAACCTGTTGACCTATATCATTTATCTCTACGAGAATAATAGCATCATTGTACATCCGGCCAGTATTATATATGACATTAGGATACAACATTGGAGAAATAACATTAGAGCGATAGGTACAAACCACTTCATAAGGTACAACAGTGCAATCAATAACAGTAAAAGCACTATAGTCATTTCCAATACCTCTTGATGTATCTACACTTATTGCATATATGTGATTTGATACTCGTTCTTTCCATATTTTTAAATTCTCATTCTGTTGTATTGGATCGTGGAACACTAATCTAGATAACACAGTTGGATTAATTAGTGTGTTAGATGAACCAATAAAGTCACATTCGAATTCTTGTCTAAATTGTTCTTCACTTGTGTTCTTAATGGTCTGTTCTTTCCAAGCCTCATCTCTACCTGGTACAGCTGACCAATGAACTTGAATAGGCAAATATTCGTTTCTACCTTCTACTGCATCTATCCACAACTTATAAAATAAATTCATACCTTTTGGAGTAGATGTGATCATTACTCGTGAAGTATTACCAGATGAAATTGTAGGATAAACAGACGCAAAAAACTCTTCTTGTAGCGTCGCATCCACAAACGCAAACTCATCCAAGTATACAAGACTGAATGACCCACCTCTTATAGATGAAGTAGATGTTGACGATGCTAAAATCTTCGATCCGTTTTCTAACTCGATGCTACCCTTGTTCCATTCCACAAGGCCTTGTTGCAACCAAGGAGGCAACCACTCATATGCCATTTGGAGCCGGCTCAAAATCTCACGTGCAGTACTGGCCTTATTAGCCAAGATAGCACAGTTAAACGATTCGTTGAATAATACAAACCAAAGTATGATGGCAACCATTGTTGTTGTCTTGCCGCTCTGCCGCGGCATTTTACAAATAGAAAATCTATTCTCAACAACAGACTGCATTATATCTTTTTGAAAGTCGTATAGCTCTAAAGGTACAACACCTTCATCAACACTAACGATCTTCATGTATTTCTTACAAAAGTAATTAATATCCTTAGAACACTTTACGAGTTCTTGGATTTGTTCTTCTGTATAATCAATTGCAATCCCAGCTTTTTTAAGTCTGGCATTGCCAAGATATATTTGGTTAGACGATAATTCCACGCTCTTTTAACCGATCTCTGTTTATAAGATGTTCGTCTGCAATAAGTGATTTGTTCTGTCCAAGATATCTAACACCATAATGATCTCTAATCATAGCTTCAGCCATCTTCATCCATGCACCAGACGTGTGGTGGTAGATTTCAAAGTCTCCTAAGATCCTACCATATTTTCCCTTTTCATCTTGAAAAGAATAAAACTTCCTTGCTCCAGCAATATATTTTATAACTTGGTCTTTTGCTAACAAGCCATACTTCTTCTCTTCATCATCTGACGTTCTTGATTCCGGAGTATCAATCCCCATGATTCTGATTCTTTGTTTCTTTAACCAGACACCAAACCCTAAATCAATATCGATGTCAACAGTATCACCGTCAACTACCTTAACTAAATTAAAACTATATTCAAACATCTGTTGACTTCTCCTAAAATTGGTATATAATAAGTAATGCGGTCCGGACAGGTATAGTACTATTTTTTAAAGACATCCCTAGCATTACCACCTAATAGCTTAGTAAGCTCACTGGTATTACCAACGAACAGATTATTAGTAACCTTGTCTGGGCCTTTCGGATCGGATAAGATGTTCTTTGCTTTCTGCTGTATATCTACTATTCGTTCGTTTGTATCTGTGAGAGTTTTAATAAGTTGTCCAACAACTTCATATGCTCGAGGATGTTGGGATTGAGCTGCTAACTCCATTAATTCTTCTAATGCATCTTTACCTTTTTCAGCTAAGTGGTATAGATTCTCTCTAGCATATTTAACATCGTTCTCTGTTGTTTGATCAGATTCTGAAACAGTTTCAATAATTCGCGGATCCTTAGTCACTATTAATGGCGCAGTATTAGGAGTGAGATCTAAAGCATTAGCAATAGGATCAGGATGCACGTTAAATTTATTATCCGGAACTTGTGTTTGCGTCGCCACTGAAGAACTCCTCAAAGTTTGTTATATATCCATAATTATCGTTTGCTTGAATGAGTGAAGTATTAACAGTCAAAGAAGCATTTGTTGTTGGAGAACCATTAGCTAATAGTCCAGGTGTAATTGTTGTTCGTTGATGGAGGACATTAGATGATGTGCTAATGCCGGCAATTACTGTATTGGCTGGATGTGAGTTAGCAATTGGGGTCGTTGTATCAACATAGAAATTTAAATTAGCAGTTTTGATAACCCCAGATGTTCTGACTGGGCCGAACAGTTGACCCTTTACAGTAAATGTAAGAGTGTGTATTAAAGCGCGCCTCTGTTGAAAATCTGCTTCATACGTATCTTGTATTGAGACAGCTTCAAGCACAATTGGTATGTCGACAGTCCAGTTCATCGATGATAATAGTGTTGCTGTAACAGTAAACTCTGGTGTGAAAAACGGCATGATCTGTTCAAGGATTTTTGTAGAATCTTCTGCATATTTTGTAAATACGTTCAACTCAAAAGTAATATCATATGGAACAGGGTTGTACATAGTTTTGTAATTAGATTTGTTGTTTGTGTCATGTACAGCAACGTTTCTACGTACGGTGTTTAATTTTCTTTCTGTTGCATACGACATACCAATCATTTCAAAAGACATTCGCGGAAGGGTTATTGCAACTTCTCTATCCAAATCTGGATCTTGTTCTAGTCTTGCAATAGTTTTGTCGCGAGGACCATATGTTAATGGTACTTTTATATCTTGTACTCTGTTTCCTTCGCCATCTGTTCTATAGATCATGATCTCATTGAACAATGTACCAAATATGATTACATATTTACGTAAAGTGGAGTGGTAAAAATTATGGCCAAACATCAGAAACGTCCGCCTTCACTAAATGGATCGGTATCGCTAAAGTCAATTACTGTATCTGCTTCACCCTCAATGAACACATTTTCACTATCTGTAATTGTATCAAAGTCTCGAGATGGTGTTGAGCTAGCGTCTTCAGAATCTTCTTCTTCAGTAACAAGTCTGTAACCATCTTCTGTGAACACCGGTGTAATGCCATCTTCACCTAACAACTGAACTTCTTCAAGAACATCAAGAGAATGTTTAGATTGAACCTCATCAATTACGTCTATACCAGTATTAAATCTTTCGTTTGAATACTCAAACAACTCTACTTTGATATCATAGAATTGTATTGCGCCCATTTGATAAAATACAGGCTCATGCTCAGTGAACACAATTGAATATAGCTTTTCAGTCAAGGGGAAGAAAATTAAATCACCTTCCCTTGGTCTTGAGATATTTTGTGTACCTTCAATTTCAGTCTCAAAAGACCGCCTTGCAACCGACAATGTCATAGAATCTCTAATTTCTAATCCGAATTTGGACAAGAAGTCACCTTCTCCTTCGAACCCATCAACATTTCTTATGTACATTGCAACATCAGTTACATTATCAAACACAGCCAGATCCTCTTCAGTATATAACTGATCATATCCCTCTGAAGTATACTTCTTACACATATATCCAACATCTATACCATACATCGATATAGATTCTATCACCAAATCAGCGATTAAGCCTTGCTCACCTGCATGAGCAAACTTATTAAAATATGTGCTTGTTGTTGCTTGTGCCATTACTACCCTGTCATATCATGTACTGGAAGAGAATAAGCGCTTATCATCTCTTGCTCTAATTTATCTTTTTCCATTTGAGCCTGAGATAATATATCAGCTCCGTTAAATTGAACTCCTCCTGGTAGCTGCATTCCTGTAAATTTACTCAGGTTCGAACCCCATTGATATTTAATTAAACACGTAGCATACTCAGTTAACCACCTATCGCTCCATAAATCTGTGTACGTATCTCCATCAAGCTTTTCATAAACGTGTGCAACTATATATTCACCCGCATTCCTCTTATCCCAATCCATATCAATATGAAGTCTGTTGACATGTCTATTATACCTCAACGGTTGCTTACCGACCAAAATTTCCTCGATCATTCGAATATTCATAAAATTCATATAGAAAGGAACGAGATCATATCTCGACAGATCATATAAATCATTTAAAGCAATTTGATATCGGATATTGAAAAGATTGTTTGTACTTGTAGTATCCCCAATGTCAAAGATATCAACAATACCAATAATATTACTATTAGTAATCGTGATATACTTATTAGTTTTGTCGGTTTCTGTTACAACGTGTTTCAAAAAAGTCTTTTGTGTACCATCAAAATGATAGTCTTGGTAATAAGCAAGTGCTTGATCAACACGATCGTCTATCTGATCGTCGTCGACATTAATCTCTATAACTGGTTTACCAAGTCTTCTGAGACACAATTCTTTGAATGTTGCTTTCGTAGTAGGTACTGCCATTTCTTATCCCCAGGCTGCATCGCCATTGGCGTATAAAACTTGAAATCTATTTCCACTTCCATCCTTTAGCGCTGTGGTGAATTGTAAGTTCGAACCCGCCAAAAAGTTAGCAGATGAATTAATACAATTGAAAGTAACTACTGTATTGTTTGCACTAGCACTTACTCCTCCTGCAACGGTGACGTTTCTAACATGAGTTGTGTTAGAAGCCATCATAAAATCACTTGCTTGTCTATCTGTAATAGTCACATCAGACAAACCATTAAGTTGTGTTGATCCACCTGTTACTGCATTCTCATCTACGTAATTCTTTACAGCGGTGGTTGTTGCTATAGTTGACGAGTTGGCTACCGAATCTATATTAGCAGACAACCCTACAATTTTTGTGTTAGCTGTTCCTGAAGTAGTAAGAGTTAACCCTCCAGATTTAATTTCATCGATGAAGCTATTTGCATCTATTACTATAGCTTGGTTGGCTGTTAGTGTTCCTGGAGTTCTTTTTCCTCCAATTGCAAGAACAACATTATTAGAACCAATGAAAAATATTTCGCCGTTTGTTGCATAGGCAGGCTCACCATTAGCCAACGAAGTTGGTATTGATGTATTGGCACTATACCTTAATTGGATTGCCACTAGAAATTTCCTCCGGATGCTCTACTACTAGCAATAAAAGTATCGTTAGCAGATACGTATCTAATTATCTGATCGTCAGCAATACTATCTGTATTGACGTCTTCAAAATCATTAACTCTTCTAACTACTTTTGTTGGCATTGTTAATGATATCTTTGAAGCAGCATTAGCTAAATGTATAGTCCCTGATGCTACATTAGATAATGGTGTTCCATTAGCATGCAACGGCGTAACTGTTGTATTACTACTTATGGTAATACTAACTCCCATTAAAAGGAACCACCATCCATACTATCTGCTGATAACACGTATTTATTAAGAGCAGAATTATACACTAAAATTGTACCGTTTGCCTTATTTGATTCGACCACGTCCTCACATGCTTCTAGTCTATTTGCTGTTCCTGATACAGGATTACCATATATAGATAATGTGTTGAGTGTATTGGAAAGTATTTGTGTTCCAGATCTGAAAGTACTCATTGAGTCACCCTTGGTGTTACTGTTACGATTCCCTCTACAGCCCTCAATTTGGTATTAGCAGATGTGTTATTTAAACTTAAATCATACACATATCTACCGTCTGTTATTCCCGCTGTGTTAGCATAATTCAAAACCATCGTTACTGTTCCATTAGTACCACCTGTTGTACAAGTGAACGTAGCAGTAGCAGAAGATGAAGAAAAGTGTTTTCTTATCTGAGAATTTGCTGTATAATTAGTCAAGTCGACTCGAGCACCAGCTGCATCCGTGATATCAATATCAGTAGAAAAACTAGTACCTTGCTCAATCACAATGTTTGCTTTAACTGCCATTCCATGCTCCTAAACTTAGCTAAATATATTTATAAGAACAATCAGGCGGTCATTATAATGAGTAAAATTAGTGAATTGCGGCAACATGCTCGTAATAGAAAATTACCTCCTTACATGGAGATTGGAAGAATCACACCGGAATTGGTTGTTCATAATCTATTTATCTATGATGATTTATCGAGAGATCCAAAAAACTTATCTGGAATGAAGACAGCTGAACACCGGCATGCTAATGCTGTAGCTGGAGTCAGCACCGGTAAAGACGTTTATGATTTAGGAAAATTTTATAATCAAATCCATACAAATGAAATTGAACTTAGTGCGCCTAATTTTAATTTTGTGAATACTAGATTTGCTATGTTAGAACCAGGACACCATATAGATTTTCATATGGATCCTCCTAGCATATATAACATTATATGTCCTCTGACAGATCCTGTTATATTAGAAATTAGAGAAGATTTAAACGCTTATCCAGTAATTATGCCCGGTGAAATTTGTTTTATTAATCCGAGTTACTCACATGCTTCTCGTCACGAGTCGAAGGAAACAAGAGTAGCTATATTAGCCAATTTTGATTATAATGAGGAAGTGTATGACCACCTTACCAGGCTACTATGAAGTAGAGCCAGAAGATTGTAAATTTACAGACGTTACGGCAGACGTTACTCATCAGTGTAATATGAGCTGCTCGAATTGTTACATCCCCAATAGAGATGTACCAGACATGGATATTGATAAGATGCTGGATTGCATTAGTAGATTTCCTCAAAGAACAATGATACGAATAATGGGCGCTGAGCCTACTATGAGAAATGACCTAGTAGACATAATTAAACGCATTAGAGCAACAGGAAATAGATGTACCCTGTTGACTAATGGGCTAAAGTTGGGTAGTATGAGATATACTCAGAGTCTTAGAGATGCTAAACTATCACACGTATATCTAAGCCTCAATGGGGTTGATAATGATGATTGGTATGAAGAAATAGATGAGCTGAGGTGTGCTAAGCTTAAAGTGAAAGCCTTAGTAAATATTAAAGCCGCCAGGTTTATTATCGATACCGGTACAATATTATGTAAGGGTATCAACGATGATGCGCCTTCAAGGCTGATACATCTATTTAAAGAAAAAGAAATAGAACACGCAATGATACGATTTAAGAATGTTGGACAGCATGGAAGGTATTTACTAGAAAGTGTTGATAATTGGTCAATGGATGATATGATACAGATTTGTGCAGATCACTTTGGCATCACAGTAGATTATATTAATTCGTGGAGAGAGAAGCCAATATATGGTGATCATGTTGAACCAGATACATTTATGTTTCCTATAAATGAGAACTCAGAAGGTAAAATGCTACACAGAAGTGGGCTATGGGTCAAACTTGCTGATTGGGATAGCCATGGAGATACTCGGCCGTATCCATTCATGGAACAAACGCGTCGAGGTAGAATAACAGAAGACTTTAAAGTTGCTCCTCTTCCTGCTCATATAGTAGCGAATGAGGGTGGATATTAATGGAGATACCTACCTTCTTTCAAAAAGGTGATAACGAATATTTAAATCCTATTAGATTGTTATACAACTCGAAGAAGTATAAATTTTATCATGTAATTACATACACCGATTATTATCAAGCATATACAAGTCCCAATGAGTTCAAAGCATCTGGTAGGCTACCATTTGAATTTAACAGAACAATGAGACAATTTGCTATTGAAAAGTCGTTTATGAAACTGAAGAACCACGGTGAAGGAACCTATCTTACCTTTTCTACCATAGAAGATCATCACACAATTAAAGATTGGATAGCAGCTAAAGATTGGATGCCATTAATATTAATGTATGATAAAGACATAGTAGATTTAGATGCAAACAAACACGTGGAGGTAGAAAGTATAGACAAATACCTATCCATAACACGGGAGTGGATTGATGACAGCCATTGACATTTGGGTTATTAAAACCGTACATATAGAATGCCCATATCAAACAGAATGGGATCCTAGTGAGTATTACACCGACATCCACGTCATGGACTTAAAACATCAAATTGATGAATACTTTACACAACCATATACTTTCAATTTAGTAACAAATCAAACTACAATTGCAATGCCTGGTATTACAATTCATGACTGTAATGATTGGAATTTATGGGGTTGGTGGAACAAAATAGGATTGTTCAGTAAGGAGCTATCTGGCCCTGGAATCAACATTTACATTGACTTAGATACGATTATTCAAAAAGACTTTACCGATCTTCCGGCATTTGCTCCTAAAGATAAAATCAGTATGTTGTATTGTTATTGGAAACCTATCGATTGGGAATCACAAGCATTTAAAGTATCTAATTTTAATCCAGATTTTGAATTTGCCACATTAATCAATTCGTCCATCATGGTGTGGCACGGTGATCAGTATGATTATATTTGGCAACAGCTTATGGAAGATCCAGAGACGTTCACGTTTAGGTTTAGAGGTAATGATGAATACATGAACCACTTTCACAAAGATGTAATTAACTGTCTTCCTAGAGGATGGGCATATTCTTATTTCTTTGGTGCAGAAGAAGGTTCAGAATTTTTTCCCAAAGACAAGGATCAATTTATAAAGAGACGGGACTTTCATTTTAGATTATTAAATGGTCAAGGAAAAAAGTGGAGAGATTATGATGATGGTCAACCTTTGGAAAACTCATCAAAGGATGTTGTTAGAAAGATGAAAGGTTGAATACTATTAATTTAATGACTATGAAATGGGGTACGAAGTTCAAAGCTGAATATCCTAATTTAATTCATAGAATGGCTAAGAAATATATGCCATGTGAATTCAACTCTTATTGTATGACTGATGATCCAACGGGATTAGATAAAGATATTATAGCAGTAGAATGCACTGAGCAATGGTTATGGAATGATATCTTGGAACAAGATCAATGGTACTTCTGGGATGGTATTAAGATGTCGTTATTTGCTCCTAAACTGTGTGGTATAGAAGGTAAGATTTTATTTACAGACCTAGATAATTTATTTATCAGCCCGATGGATAGGATCATCAACACTCCAACGCCAGCCATGATTGGTTGTGATTGGATGCCACCGTGGCATGTTGGGATGCATGGTGGTAATTATTTTCTAACAATGTTGTTTAATGCGAGTTTGATATACGTGGATAATACAGATCCAATTACAAACGAAATCTGGAATCATTTCAATAAGAATTATAAGAAAATTAAACAATCGTTGTATAGTGCTGATGCTTATTTATGGCGTAAATGGAGAGATCAGATACACACATATCCAAAAGGAACAGTATATTCGTTTAATAGGGGTGCTGCTTATCCAGACAACTATACTATAGCTGGAAAAGCTGCTAAGTATAAGTATAGACCTGATCATTCCGTTTGTGTGTTTATGGAAGACCATGAACCAGATCCACTGGATATACATGATGGGTGGGTTGCAAGAGAATGGAAACAATACCTTGAAAATTGATATAGTGACTCTTAAAGTAGGCCTGGGTTATAAATCTGAGTATGTTAACCAGTTATTTAAGCAAGCTGAAGAGACTAATGACTTAGGTAATTTTACGTGTTACACAGATAATGCTCGTGGAATTAATCCTAATATATCAATTGAAGAATTCAATCCTATGTACAAAGAGAGAATGTGGTGGAACAAGATTGCATTCTTTGAACCAGGATTGTTTAAGAATGATACAATTTATCTTGATCTAGATTGCGTTATACAAGGCGATCTATCTCCATTTGTTAATACCGGTCACGTACTTCATACATCTTGGTTTAGTGAGAATGTTAATCATTATATATTTGGATGTAGTGTAAATTCTTCAGTGATGTTTATTAAAGACGAAAATTTTGTAGAAGTATATAACGATTTTATTAAACACAGAGATAAAGTTTATAAATCATTTTATGGATTAGATTCTTGGATGTATCGAAGACACATCAACAAAATAAAATACTTTCCTGAAGGATTGGTATATTCGTTTAGATATGGAGCTAAGTATCCTCACGATGTAGAAGGCCAAAAGTTAAGAAATAATTTTAGTGTTTGCTGCTTTGATGATATTGAAGATAAAGAATCTAGGTTGAAGGAAATTTGGAATGTATGATCCTGTATTAGATGAAACATATCGTTTGTTTGTAAAGGGTATGGGATACCTACAAAAGAACCATATCTATAAATTTAAAGATTATAGTGAGTGTGTTTTTGATACTCAAATAAAATCTAAGTGGTGGTTAGCAGAAACATTATCTAACACTGAATTTAGAGACAGAGAAGTAAAGCGTGTAAGCATTCTAGCTAGCTGGTATGGTATTGTTATTGTGCCTATGTTGTTTAAACATTTTGGTCGGATTCCAATTGACCTATATGATGTTGATGAGTATACTATAGATATAGCTAAACACATATACAAAGATGAGTTTAGTGATATGGTAAATGTACATTGTAAAGATGTTGTGTTTGATGACCTAGATTTAAAAGGTAATGTTATTATCAATTGCTCGTGTGAACATATGTTTGACATGTCTCATATCGTTCAACAATACCCAGACGCATTGTATGTGCTACAGAGTAATAATAATCGAAACGTCAAATGGCTTCATATTAATTGCGTTGACAACTTGGGCGAACTAGCTAAACAAGCAGACATTAGAAACGTAATATATGGTGAAAGCAAAGAAGTGTATGGCCAAAAAAGAATGATGCTTATTGGTACACATATGAAGGATGATAAAAATGCAGTTGGGGATTGATAGCCAAATATATGGTTTTGTAATGTTGCTGTATAGTCAGCAACTATTCAATCAACTATTTAATGCTGAGGAAAATGCTGAATGGGAGAAAATACAACCCATTGTAGGTGAGTTTCATGAAGCATTAAATGAGCAAAATAGATGGGATGCATATCAAAGGTGTATAAAATACAATGGCCTGGACAACATTGTTTTCACTGGTGTTAATGATTCATATTACATGATGTACTGTATTAGCAATTACAGAGTACCTGGTATTGATATTGACCCAAAGGTTACGTCCTTTCATGAGAAAATATTGTATTATGTTTTTGTTAACATAGCAAAGAAGGCTCATAAGATATATAATAAATTTGGATCAAGACTTATCTAACTAAATACTGCAGAGAGTACAAACAAAACTAGTATTATACTTAGCACATAATAGTGGCCTCCGTTAATAAAGAAGTTTGTTTGTAATTTGATAAGAAAATCTAACATTATTTAATAAATGATGCATCGTATGGAGCAAGAGGCCAAACCAAATCTGTACCAGCAATTTCCTCTACAGCATTTTTCCACACATTTTCATCAAATATAACATAACCTAATGTTATTCTAGGCTCATTAGAGTATGCTGTATGCCAAACTATCTTCTCGTGCTCTTCTTTCTTTCCATAATAACCAACCTTACACGACCAACCTGGTTGATCTTTAATTGTTACTACGTTCTCCTCATTCTCTCCGATATTAGGACGAGGTGAATTAGAACCAGTAGGGTTGATGTGTCTCCAATATCCATCCCCAGTTGGATTATATGTAAACAAAATATTGAAACTTGGAACATTCCAATTTGTATGCCAAGAGATATAACCTTGAGGAGGGTAAAACATTTTCAGTGCACAAAATCTATACCCAAGATAGTTACCTAAGGTATCATCAAGCCACTGAGACTTGTCCATTAAAGGCCGGCCATCCTCTTCTGATATAGTACCAGATTTAATCCATGTCGCTACTTGGTTGAAGTCATAACCATAACTATCAGGTGGAAATCCATCATGCTCCATATGTTTGAGAGACATTAGGCACTCCACAGAGCTTGCGTATTCAGCACGGTTTTCATTAAAGAATTTTGCGCCACGAGCCTTATATTTCTTATCCTTACCAAAGTTCTCGGCTAAGTCGAGGCTCCAGATGAAATCTTTCCATTCATCTAAATACGTCAAAATTTCCGATTGTATTTGATATACTGGGGTCATCTATTAATCCTTCATCCTGAATTCCGCCTGGAATGGTGTAATGGTGCATAACTTTTTGGTGTTTTTCACTTAACTCATAATCACGATAGCCATTAACAAAGTTCCACTTTGGGTGAATTTCTTTAATTCTTACATTATAATTTTTGTAGTAGTTAGTTCTCCAAAAAGCATACGTATCCCAAAACCATAGTGATTTAGGATGATTGAATTTCTTTTCCCAAACTTTCTTGCTTGTAATTTGTTCTTTGTAGTTTTCATACCATGCGTGTAACATCTCTAGTGTATGGGGCTTATTATTATATATAAACATTCCACAATGCCATTTCATACGGTAAACACCATTGTTAGCTGTAGGATCCCAAGAATGAATTGCATATAAAGGTTTACCGTTTTTGGGATCACCACCCTCCCATATTAATTTTTTGTCTTCTTCTTCATAATGGGTAAGCTCTTTGTCGTTTGTAAAGTAAACAACTTTAGCATTATATGCTCTATTGATAGTCATAACCATATCATTATCATCTTGAAGTTCATCAAAAATGTATTTAATATTATCATGCTCACAATATGTGTCTGCATCCATATAACACGTCTTGTCATATGTTGTTTGATTGAGTGCCCACAGCTTTGCTCTGCAATGAACTGGAACATTGGTTATAATTTTATCAAAGATCTTACTATCACGATTTTGATTAACCCAAGGCTCATGAGTAAATAGTGTACACTTCGCTTCAGGCCAGTAGTCTTTAACCGATTCAGCTGACATAACAGCTGCGTCATAATATGGTTTTGTTAAAGATCCGACATAAAGAAAACCATTATTCTGACTTGTCATCTTTATTCACATACTCTAACGCAATAAGTGCACCAACGGTTGCAATCACTTCCATAGTAGATTTAGATTTCCGAATCGCAGACTTCAACTCTCTGTTAGTTGAATTAGTAACAACAGGGAGTTCAAATGCTTCAACCTTTGCACCAAACAATCCCTCTTGCTTTTGCTTACCTTCCATATCTTTATGTTCAGACTCTTCTCTTTCACGAAGGCGATGAATCTTATTAATTTCTCGTTGTGTGTTTTTATTTAATTGGTCTTCAGGTACCTCTTTCTTGATATGATGCCAAGCTGCCTTATGCATAGGTGCAGAATCAATAGTATGGTTTTCCACACGATCATCTGGCATTCTCAAAAAGAATGTAAGTACTGAACGTCCATCATTAGAAAAATAAGCATATATTATTTCACCGTCGCCGAAAGGCCATTCTGGTTCTTTTGTTTCTTCTTCAGCCACTCTAGTCTCCTCACGTTTATCTTCATCAATGGG
>Ga0209816_1000773_pt1 | contig 24698 bp, 19 predicted proteins | sample CoawatmetaG01DNA_FD_187509 | JGI IMG/M metagenome (GOLD analysis project Ga0209816, IMG submission 187509) | Marine microbial communities from the West Antarctic Peninsula - Coastal water metaG017-DNA (SPAdes) (version 2) | ecosystem: Environmental > Aquatic > Marine > Coastal ...
ACCTGCGGTGTTAACGTCACATAGCTTCGGACAATCACAGAGCCGGTTGATGCAATAGCCACCTGTTGGGATGATATGGCCGGTTTGAGGACATAAACTAACGGCGCGAGTTTGCCAACCGATGTCGAGGTTTTTTGCGCCGGTGCTTGGTTCGCTGATTGACCTGTCGATTGTGCGTCTAACTGAGCTGTGGCGTCCATAGGCGCGCGTGAGTAGACAAATGCGAGGGCGATTAGGGCGATAACCCCTGCAACCTGTAGTAGGCCAATAATGGGTTTTTTTCTCACAGTTTCTGTGGATGCCGCGTCAATAGCTTCCGTAAACGTCGGGGTGGCGTCGTCCTTATCCCTGTTCTCACGCATTTCTGTGACCGTCGACATGATGTATCTCCAAGTTCGCGGCGTAGCGCGGTTTTATTAATACTACAGCCCCGTTTGTACGAGTTCCGTCGGTAAACAGACCACGGCGGAGAGGAAATGCTGTGTTCGGACAAAGCCTTCGCCGCGAGGTTGTAATGTGAAGGGAGTAGCACTCTAGGGTTAGGGCTAGCCTAAGGGTAATCATGCTAAGAAATACCCATCTAAAAACGGTTGATCGACGACGACAACCAGCGGTAAGCCAGGATTGGCCTTTTGAATCAGTCTGGATCGTGGCGTAGAAATACCTTAACAGATGTAAACTATTTGAGACCCTATCGGTATTAACGACGGATTTATGGCGCGGGTTGTATTGATGCAGATTACTGTCGTCAGGCGCATAGCCAGTATAGATTTAATTTTCGCTCTGACAGTTACCATCCGCCGACTAACCGGGGCATAAGTTAAGCCGGGTCGAACGTTCGCGTGATATACAAGTGAATCCTGTTCGCACGGGTTTAGTTCAATATAGCGCTGACAACGGAGCCAGTACGCTTCTTGTTCAACAACTGTCGATTCACAAGCGCCCTTTAAGGGTGCGAAAAGAAACGTATTGCACCTTGGTAGAGCGTACAGATGTGCTGGTATGCAAAAACGGGCCATTTTAAGGCGTTTATCAGCTGGCACGCTTATTGCCTAAAGTTCTTCGATGAGTGTACTATACTAGAACAAAAAGTTAGCTACGAAGTAGTTGGATCGCGCAGCTTTCGCTCGCACCCGTGTTCACGGTGTCTTGTCCAGATCGGTAATCACAAGGTGCGTTGTTGTCATGTACAGTGCGTCTGGAAACGGAAGGAAGCCGTTTCTCACTTTTAACTTAGATAGACAGGAGTCGAAAATTGTACCAATCTTATATTAGTGATGATGGCGTCATGTTTATTCGTCACTATGGTGCTTATGAGGGCGCTGAAACCTTCACTGCGGCTCTAAGTACCCTCGAATCTGCGCCTGGCGTCGGTCAGCTCAAGGGCATTTGCGTTGATGTCCGTGAGCTCACTCATGCGACGCTTGATGATAGCGATCGCGCAAGAGGCCTTTTTCTTTTACGTAAACTCGAGAGCTATAATCAGGATATTAGTTTGATCAGTAAGGTTGCCATTATCAATCCAGAAGCCGTTGATGTAAACAACACCCTTGTTGAAAGAAATCAGAGAGTCAAGGCTGCCATTTTTGGCTTTGTAATGTTTGAAATGGTCTTCTCTGAGCCTGATGCCCTTGGCATATTGGGCTTACCCGTCGATTACCGTATCGAGTTTTCTGCCGAAAGAGACGAGTAAAGATGCCTGTCGATGAAATCGAGATAGCTGTCGAACGTGTCAGCGTCCATCCGTGTCCACAAAGGTTACGTCGGATGCCTGCTGCGAGCCTTCGACAGATACGTCTCTATAAATAGGCCAGCGCCAACTCTGCCGACCTTGTATAGGCTCTAATTCATTGAATACAATGCCCTCAAATACCGATCGTCACAGCGTTTGACTGTCGTCGTCCATCATTTATCGATAAGCGCTATCCAGCTTTTTGGCATGTACATGGCGGCATCCATGATGTCGAGTACCGTCGTCATCACGGGTACCAATTGATCCTCTGCCACCTTGTCGAGGGTGTCTTCGGCGAAGAATAGATACTCCGGCATCGACATAATCGAGAAGCAGGGTATGCCGCCAAGGAAGTAACTCTGTGTTTCGCCGTAGAGCGGTATCGCGCCTGGCTTGGTGATCGCAGTTGAGTGGAGGTCGTTGTTCTCGATAGCATTAACGGCTGCGTTGAATAACATTTTGTTGCGTGGTGCCCATATGAACCTAGGTTCAACGTCACCCGTGTCTACCATTTTTCCGTCGACACCAATGAAGCGCTTGCCGATGTGTTCAACACCAAAACAAAGCACAAGGCGCGCCATGATGTCAGGGTTCATTTCGGCAAATTTATTGGCGCCAAATGGATAATTCCAATTGTAGTGGCAGCCGTTAAAAACGAAGTACAAATCTTTTTGAATATAGTTGGAAGGGAATTGACTGTAAAAGGCGGCCAGTCCCATGACCACAGCAACACCTGACGCATCTTGAACGGCACCTGACCAACCGGCGTCGTGATGCGTGTTTACCAGCATCGCTTCTTCTTTTTGACCCGGTACGTGGACGATAATATTGCCGCTGGTAGATTCTTTGGATTCCCCCAATAGAGTAATCTTGGCAAATTCTCCTGAAGGCTTTGATTGCATTTTCTCTAGCAGTTGTTTGGCTGCTGAATCTTTCAGAAATAAACCTGGAATGCGGGTTTGAACCATACCGGTCGGATCAGCATAGAAGGAATCGACGTTGGCAGGGCGTTTACTAAACATACCGATAAAACCAATAGCGCCTAGTCTGGCGGCTTCGTAGTAGGGTGATGGAAAGTTCGACGGTGCTGGTCCGCCGGTGCCACCGACAGTGGTGTTAGGCAAAACGCCTTCGGGGTCATAGATGTATTCAGACACATGTTCGAATGCTGCGCCCTTCAAGGCAGGTCCGCTTTTCAGATCGAATAGAACAATCTTGCCGGATAGATCCACATTAGGATCAACCTTGTTCCCGACATAGACCAATTCGCCTTCAATGCCGTTTGTGTCGGTGAATGCAGCGCCATTCATAAAGAAGCAGTCAATGTCCTGACCATCGACGGAAAGTCGCCATTCACGATAGTGACGAACGGTGACGGGGTAGGTTTGTTCAGTGACGTTTTCAATACCCAAGTTTTTGAGCGTCCGCAATATCCACTGCCGTCCTGCTGCATCACCCGCGGTGCCAAAGCGCCGAAACTCAGGGAATGTTTCGGTCAACTCAACCATCTGCTTTACCCAGCCAAATAAATCGGACTGACTGGGTGCTGACGGGCGAGCCCGTTTAAATGAAGACTTTTTTGCCATGTGGTTTTGCCTCGAATATTCCGGGTTTTGCGCTAAGTCGTTATGCAATCCACAGTAACAGGTCTCGTATTTGTTGTAGTTATACTCGATTAAAAAGATGACTAAAAATGGCATGGCTTGAAAAGATCCTAATCACTGGATGCGAGGATTCACGATAGCCATAGAGCCTATTGTGCGCGTTAATGACGGTTGCTGTTTCAACTGGCCATAGTTGCGTTGTGGATTTTCCAATATTGAACAATTGGTGCCCATCAAATTGTTTTGGCGCGATGCGGATGCGACGGCAATACTAAAGCAGGGTAAATAACACGGCATGCTGAATAAGCCACATAGACATCAATTATCTAACAAGCCTTTTTTATGGAACAAGTGCTGAGACTCCGGTTTAGAGGCAGAGTTGGGGTCGAATTTAGGCTTTGCTCAATCGCTCAAGAAAAGAGGCCGCAATCCGCATCAGTGTCGGTGTGGCCCCTTTGTAAATGTCACTCCGAGCCTATTTATCCGAGCCTATTTATCATTATCTTCTTCAGGGGGATGCTCGATACGGTAGTCGGCGGGTAAGCCTAATATTTTCAGGGCATCTGCCGGGTTAGAGACTCTTTGAATCGTCAGCAAATCAGCAATGGGGTCTGAGACTCTTTGATCTCTCTCTAACAAGATCTTCGTTACCCGCACGTTTTCCGGATCGTAAATCAGAACGGGAGTGACCGAAGTCGTTGTCTGGCCGTAGCTCTGGAGTTTCTTCATAAGAAAAGAGGCGTTTGCGCGATCGGTATCTTCGAGGCTCATATCGATGACGGCACGGGTATCTAGCAAGACTCCATTGATCTTAGGGATATTAGGCGTAGATTCCAACGCACTTAGCAACGCAGTAAACCCTTCGGCGCCCTCGTAGGTGCCATAATGACGAACAAAGATGATGCCCTCAGCACTGATGTATGAATGATAGATGTTTTATCTCCTGCTATAACGGTAACGCTGGATTAGCAAATTGACATGACATCACACAATGATAATTTATATTCAGGCTTTGCTTTTGGCATCGGCCCCGTTGAGTCTCGGTCAGCGTGACACATTGAGAAAAGCCATCAGCATACATTTGGTTTATAAATTTTATATTAAGATGTAGTAAAAAAGCCCGCGTCACAAAGTGTCATCCAAATATTACTGACACTTAACCTTGATCCGTTGGAATGTCCTGACCATTGATCGGGGTCGAGAACGAATGAGGACCATTCAATACTATTGTTGGCAGGGGTATTCGATACAATAATCAAGGGGTAAGCCTAATTGTGTTAACGCTTCTGGCAGACTGAAGGCTCTGAAAACAGCTGTAAAGTCAAAATTTTCTGAACTTTGTCTTTTACCTCTGTCAAATATGATCTCGTTTATCCGGACATTCTTTGGATCATAAAGCGTCACAGTGCTAAACGAATTTACATTCTGATGGTAGCTATCGAGTTTACTCAAAACAATGTCCCTAAATGCAGCATCGCTATCCTCTAAAGTCGCATTCGTGACGTCCCTGAAATCGACACAAACTGCCTTGAGCTGCTCGTCAACAGGATGGAATTTGAGGGTGTTCAGAGTCGCTGTAAAGGTTTCAGCGCCTTGCATAGCTCCGTAATGACGAATAAACATTATATTCTCATCACTTATAAAGGACTGGTACATATCCGTATGTTCCCCTTTGTTTTTTGCCGAACTTATCGACGACACCGGTTACGGTATAACGCCAATGACTACTTAACAACGATAACGCTAACGCCGGCTACGAAAACACCTCTGCACTTATTTGTAAAATCTTCTGCATCCTTAACGCAGACGTAATGCGCCAGACAGTTTTTATCATTCCTTGCTACCTTCCGTTAGGTAGGCTTCAGCGAGACCACGGGCTGGGACGGCGTGTTCAAAAAAGTTGCGACAAAGTGAACCAAAATTACTAACGTTAAGTCGCCTGAATTTTCCAGCAGTCGGCTAAGGCCAATTCCACCGAAGAAAACAAATAGACAATTTTGCCATTTCCATCGCAGGGTAATGTAGTGCAGTAGAGCAAAAACTAAATTGCTCAATACAATCGCATAAATAAAACCGACTGATGATTCCAGCGCAATAGGCAGAAGTAACCTAAAGGCGATTTCTTCGGCAATGGATATGTAGAGTAGGTAAACAATCCACAAGCCCTGAATCGGATTCAAACTCAACCGCTTACGGACTAAAACAAAATAGAAAAAGGCCAGGGTTGCGAAAAATCCTAAAATATACAGCGATGGATTAGCAGAAAAATCTTTAAGGGCTGTAAGCAACACTTGAGGGTTTTTGCTTAGCAAAATTAACATTAGGGCGGCCGTGCCCATGGTCAGGCCATGGCGGTAGAGGACTCGTGCGAATGAAGATACGGGCGAGATTTCGCCAAAATAGTCTCTTTGTAATCTTCCCATTGGTGCCGCTCCGTTGACCTCGCGAAAGGTGAAATTGTTTGCGGGTCGAATATACGTCATGTTTGTTAGGTGTTCAGATAAATTTTCGAGAAGATTGTGCGTAGAGGAACGGGGTTCATTACGAAGGAGTGGACAAGTTAATCGTCGTTTGCCAGTGGTCGCTGACGCACTGCAATTTTGGAGCGAGATTCGAATACTAAGCTCAGCTTAAAGCTCAGCTTCAAATGTGACTAAAATTGCGGTTGAGAAATTACGCTACAGGCTCGTGGGTCAAGCCTATATCGTCGCAGTATACTTGGGTTTCAACATCTTTCTTTGTTTAGTGCACCTATCGGCTCATAATATTCGATAGCATAATAGATAGGTCTTCTTTAGAAAACGGTTTCTTCATAATGGGTAGCTTATGAGTCTCTTGTGTCTCTGATCCAACATCAACCTTATCAAAACCCGATGTCAAAACCACATCAAGACCTGGGTATTTTTCTATTGCATGTTGTGCCAGAGCCCGTCCATTTGTGTTCCCTGGCAAGACTATGTCAGTGAACACGAGGTCGATCTCTTGTTGGTGAGTTTCCAGCATTTGCATTGCTCGATTCGCATCTTCCGCCTCAAGTACGTTAAACCCAAAGGACCTGAAGGTCCGGCAAGTGAATCGTCGTACACGAGGTTCATCTTCAACCACCAATACCGTCTTCTTTTCGCCGTGTTTGATCTTAAGCTCGCGTGGTTTCAGGGCCGCTTCGTGAATGATTTCATCGTCATCAGCGGCAGGAAAAATCAAGCTGACGATGGTTCCCTTGCCTATTTCAGATTGGATGTCGACAGCGCCTCCAGACTGCGTCACGAAGTCATGGATCATACTAAGGCCAAGCCCTGAGCCAAAGCTTGGCTCTTTTGTTGAGAAAAATGGCTCGAATATCTTTTTTCGATTCTCCTCAGGTATGCCGACGCCGTTATCTTCCATCGATATAACCACATAACTGCCTGGCTCTATGTTGCCGAAAAGATCGCTTTCGTCGCGGGTGATCAATTTCCGCTTGCCGCTTAGGATAATTTTCCCATTATCCTGTAATGTGTTTTTGGCATTAATCGCCAGATTAATAAGTGCGTTTTCAAATAAATTACGGTCTATATTTATACCGCCCGCCAACGATGCGATATTCAATTCAATGATCGCCTCGCCCCTGATCGCTTTTGTAATGAGGCCTAGGCTATCCTGTAAAAGCTTATCTACTGCAACGTAGTTCGCATGTAGGTTTTGTTTTCTTGCGAAGAATGATAATTGTGTATTCAATATTACGCCCTCGTCAGCGGCCGAAAGTGCGTCGTTGATAATATCCTCTAGATCATCTGTTTTCACAACGATGTCGTAGTCTAGTAGTAACCTCAGGTTTCCTCGTATGATCGTCAGCAGATTGTTGAAATCATGTGCTATGTCCCGGGCTTGTTGTCCGAGAGATTCCAACTTAGCACTCTTCAGTAACACTGATTCGTTTTCACGCAGTGCGGTAACACCCTGACCCGTGCCGATCACTCCCATAACCTCTCCGTGCCCATCTCTCATTGTCGCTTGGCGTTTTTCCAACGGCAGTCTTGTTGTACTTAGGCCATCTTTTTCCTGCATCGACTGAATGAGATGTCGAGTAACGGTGAGGTAATAATCGAGATTCTTAACAACGCCCTCATCGAAACCATCGTCACGATTGCCAAGACCTAAAAATCCGATAGTGCGAGCACCTTGTTTGAGTGGTATTCCTAGGAAGCTTGTAAGAGTGGGATGGCCGTAAGGCAGGCCGAAAGAAAAAGGGGCATTTGCCGGATCATTAGTGAGATAGAAATGCTCACTTTTTAATGCTCGCCCTAGTAGAGTATCTGGGTTACTTAATTCCATTACCACAGGTCTATAGGGATTCTTGCTGGCCACATCCCATGTGACATTTGATATCGCCCTTACCTTAATGGAAGTCTCGACAGATCCATCATGTAAGACATCGCCGATAAAGCCAAATTCGGCTTTTGTAAAGTTAATGACGTCGGCCAGTAACTGTTCGAAAATAATTAAGGAAGATTTTCCCTCGAGAGACATTTCCAGCAAACGCTGTGTCTCATTTAAAAATTTTGCATCCATAAATCGTCTTCGCCGGGCAAGTTATCTATTACAATTGTACTCAGCTATGCGTTGCCAACTCGACTGACAGCACCAGCGCTGAAATCTAAACGCCATTTTTTGTTCAAATATTTATCACCGTTTAGCCGCCTATACCCATGTTTGGTGCTCTCATCGCCATATAGCGTCAGCCACAGGTGATCTGTTGCCGTCGGGCAGAAAGATTTTGTCGCAGCGATAAAAGGCACGACGCTCATATCTCCGATAGATCCAACTCAGAAAGCGCGATCAGTACCGCTGGGTCGATAGGTTCTTTTGAGGAAAGACGAATAACAAGATCGTCAACATCATTGATACCTTCCAAGTTGACCATTCTATCCACAAAGACGGCCACTCTAACGATTTCACATAAAAGGCTGGACTGCTCGCCATGCGGAACGCTGTTGTCGTCTAAAAGATAGAGCTCTCTAATGTTTTGGAAAAAGGTCGAGTCTGAATCATGAAAACTTGTATCGTTTAGTAAACTTGGATCAAGCTCGATCAGCAGCGCGGCCATAGCGGCCTCCATACTTTCCCCTGGGGAGATCGACATTTCTTTTGCAAGCACCATAACTAGCCTCTTGCGAAGCATCGCTCTTTCGAAGGTGTCTTTATCTAAAGCCGCCAGAATTTCAATGAGCTCAAAGGTTGCTGTTTCAAATGCTGCCAAATTGGATTTAAGACTATCGAGTGAGCTGCCCATACGACGTGCGATGTCAGCGGAATTTTTTCGGCCCGCTTTGACTCTGTCTAGCTCATTTCTTTTCTTCTCTCTGCTTAGTATCTCTTTGTAGATCGTAAGCTTTAATTGTTTGGCGACAAAGGGTTTTACGATGTAATTTGATACTGCACCCTTGTTGATCGCGGCTATTGTGGAGGTTATATCGAAGTTGCCTGATACTGCTATTCTTATCGTGTCGGGCTGCACCGATCTCACCAATTCGAGAAGCTCGGTACCACTCATGCCTGGCATACGAATGTCAGAAACGATGGCGTCAATGGTTCTTGACTTAACAATCTTCAACGCGTCCTGCCCAGACGTTGCATACAAACATTTATAATTTGTATCCTTGAATACCCGTTTCAGCAGCGTGAGGCATCGCTCATCGTCGTCGACAAATAGTAGTACCGGGTTATCACTGTTCGCCACTGGATTTGATTCCTGTTCGTTTAACAACATGTCGAATTGCTCCCTTGGTTTAGGTCAGAGAGTTTCTCAGTAGCATGTGCGAAAATTCACGACTCTGTGTAAGCAATTGTAATTTTGGGTAAGTAATTAGCCTATATCTGCTGTTGGTACGTGTAATTTATAACCGGCGCCCCTGACGGTAATTATCATATCCGCCTCGCCTGCAGCCTTTAGTTTCTGGCGGATTTTGCCTATAAGAACGTCTACACTTCTGTCATAAGGAGACCAGTCTCGACCGCACAATTCATCCAGTATCTGATCCCGAGATAGCACCCTGCCTTTACCTTTTGCAAGAAAGGCAAGGAGTTGAAATTCATGCACAGTAAAGCCAATCGACCCTTTTCTACCAGCGGCTTCATATGAATTCAGGTTTAGCTCGATATTGCCTACGGTAATGATATCCAGATCATTTTCTGGCTCAGCTACTTGGCTCTCCACTCGACGCATGACACTGCGGATTCGAGCGAGCAACTGCCGTTCATCGAAAGGTTTAGCGATATAATCATCTGCACCTAGCTCAAGACCAACGATTTGATCAATGTCATCGGTGCTGCCAGTCAAGATTACGATACCGACTTTGGGGTCTAGCACTCTCGCTTTTCGAGCAACATCGAATCCATGCTCGTCCGGAAGCCCTAGGTCGAGAAGGAGTAAGTTGGGATGTACTTGCGCCATAGTAGCCTCGAGCATCGCTCCGCTTTGGATCGACTCTACGCTGAAACCGTTTTTCGAAAGGTATCTCTCTAGTAGGCGACAAATACTTTCATCGTCGTCGACTATTAGAATATTCTTATGGTTAGGGTCATTGTTCATTGATATCTAGTGTAACTCTAATGTGGCTGAATTCATCTAGCGCGCCCAATAACGACATTAGCTAGACCTCCATTATTTACCGGTAACCTAAGTCAAGGTCTTGTCGCGCAATGTTGTCGTGGAATGCCTTCTCAAATTTCGCGTAATAAGCGTGTTTCAGCGAAATTTTCCGTGCGAAATCTGCAGCCAACAAACAAAAAAACGTAACCAAGTTTTACCTTGGCATCTAACACCCACACTTTGCGTCGTTAGCGTCAATTTGTACACAACTTCTTAAGCTTAGCGATGGCCCCGAGTTTGCTGAGCGGCCTACAAGTAATATTGGCTTTATTTGTTGAGGCTTCGTTAACGCCAAAATGGCTCGCTTGCTAACAGATACGGTTACCGTTTTGTTAGTGTCAGTAAGGAGGATATCATTTCGTTGGCCAAAGTGTCTAAAAACGCTTCTTTTTCGATAGTTTCATCTAGTTTGTCGTAAACAGCCGATTAATCAGAGTCTTCAGTCGAATTGTCCAGTGGACAGTGAATGAATGATGCCCCCCTCTGTAAGTGGTGCTACTGGGTCGTCATTGGCGTAAAAAGAGCTTTAAATGTCATTCGAAGTAAGCGCTTCTGCCATAGAGGCCTTTCAAGTATACATTGCTGTTTTCTGCCTAACGAGGCATCATTTAGCTAACAGAAAGTGAACTTTAAGGTCAGTGTAAGTTGCCAATGATGTAAATCAAAAACCGCGGATCTTAAGATGTGCGCTAGGCTGATTTGGTGAACTTTGTACAATAGCTAAGGATTCAAAAAAATGCCCCAATTCAGCGAAGATGCGACGGCGCCGATTATTGGCATTGATACCGAAGGTCGGATCAACGAGTGGAACCAGAAAGCAGCAGATCTTACCGGCTTCAGTGAAGATGAAGTGAGGGGGCAGGATCTGGTAACCGGCTTCATTGCCGATGAGTTCAAGGCGTCGGTCAGCGATGTCCTGCGCCGAGCACTGCAGGGAGAAGAGACGGCGAAACTTGAGTTTCCACTGTTTACCAAAGACGGTAAGTGGCTTGACGTAATACTGAATGCGACTGCCCAGCGTGATAAAGACAATAACATCATCGGTGTTATCGGCGTGGGCCAGAATTTTACCGAGATAAAGGTGTCAAAAGATGCTCAGCCAGGGCTGGTGAGCGAGTTAAAACAGTTTATCGATACAGCCAACGCACCGATTGTTGGTATTGATACCGAAGGTCGGATCAACGAATGGAACCAGAAAGCTGCAGATCTTAGCGGCTTCACCAAAGATGAAGTGAGGGGCAAGGATCTGGTGGCCGGCTTCATTACCGATGAGTTTAAGGCGTCGGTCAGTGATGTCCTGAGTCGAGCACTGCAGGGCGAGGAGGCGGCGAACTTTGAATTGCCACTTTTTACCAAAAGCGGTGCACGTCTTGACATATTACTGAATGCGACCACGCGGCGTGATAACGACAACAATATCGTTGGTGTTGTCGGCACGGGTCAGGATATGACCGAGATGAAGGCGTTACAACATGCTCAGCAACGTCTGGCGGCGAAGTTTGCACAGTTTATTGATACGGCCAACGTGCCGATTGTTGGTATTGATACCGAAGGTCGGGTCCACGACTGGAACCAAAAAGCAGCAGACCTTACCGGCTTCAGTAGAGACGAAATGATGGACCAGAATTTGGCGTCCGGCAGCATTACCGATGGGTTCAAGGCGTCGATCAGTGATGCCCTGCGCCGATCACCGCCGAGTGCGGAGACGGTGAACTTTGAATTGCCGCTTTTTACCAAAAGCGGTGCACGTCTTGACATATTACTGAATGCGACCACCCAGCGTGATGTCGACGATAACATCATCAGTGTTGTCGGCGTGGGCCAGAATACTGTCGAGGAGAAGGCGGAACAATTTGCACAGGAGCGACTAGCGGCGGAGTTAATACAGTTTATCGATACGGCCAACGCGCCGATTATTGGTATTGATAACGAAGGTCGGATCAGCGAATGGAACCAGAAAGTAGCAGACCTCACCGGCTTCAGTAAAGATGAAGTGATGGGGCAGGACTTGGTGACAGGCTTCATTACCGGTGAGTTCCAGTCGTCGGTTAAAGCAGTCCTGCGCGGAGCACTGAAGGGCGAGGAGACGGCGAACTTTGAGTTCTTTCTCTATACTAAAGAGGGTAAGCGCCTTGAAATATTGCTGAATGCGACCACCCGGCGTGATGGCGACAATAACATCATTGGTGTTGTCGGTGTGGGCCAAGATATTACCGAGGCGAAGGCGTCACAAAATGCACAGCAACGAGTGGCGGCGGAGTTAACACAGTTTATCGACACAGCCAACGCGCCGATTATTGGTATTGATACCGAGGGTCGGGTCAGCGAATGGAACCAGAAAGCTGCAGATCTTACCGGCTTCAGTAGAGTTGAAGTGATGGGGAAGGATTTAGTGACCGGCTTCATTACCGATGAGTTCCAGTCGACGGTTAAAACAGTCCTGCAGGGAGCACTGCAGGGCGAGGAGGCGACAAATTTTGAGTTCCCTCTCTTTACTAAAGAGGGTAAGCGTCTCGACATAATATTGAACGCGACCACCCGACGTGATATCGATAGTAATATCATCGGTGTTATCGGCGTGGGTCAGGATATTACCGAAATTCGAGAAAAAGAATTGGCGCTGCAGCAGGCACAAAAAATGGAGGCAGTGGGTCAGTTGACGGGCGGACTTGCGCATGATTTCAGTAACCTCTTACACGTTATTACGGGGAATTTGCGTTTTCTTCAAGAAGATCTTGGCTCTGTTTCGCAAGAAATCACCGAACTGCTCGACGATGCAATATCCGCGGCTGTTGATGGAACAGAGTTGACCGGAAGATTGTTATCGTTTTCGAGAACGAAGAGGTTGAATCCGATTACCCTGGATTGCAAAGACTCCATTAAGGACTTTGTACGTTTTTTAAGCCGTACTTTGGCTGAAAATGTTGAGCTAGTTACCGAGTTCACCGATGAACCGATCCTTTGCAATCTTGATAAAGCCCAGTTTGAGAATGCCCTTCTAAATCTAATCATTAATTCGCGCGATGCGATGGTGTCAGGCGGTGACATAGTGATCTCATGCAACGTGTTTGAGAATAGTCTAGGTGACGATAATGATTTTTCGCTGCTGCGGGGGCAATATGCTCGAATAACTATTCTCGATCAAGGCGTGGGCATTGCCAGTGAGAATCTTGCGAAAGTTTTTGAACCATTTTTCTCTACCAAGGACAGCGGCCATGGAACGGGTCTAGGTTTAAGCATGGTATATGGTTTTGCTGAGCAGTCAGGTGGGCTCTGTCATGTTGATAAGACGTCAAGCGAGGGCACAGCAATTTCTTTATTTTTCCCGCTGGCTGAAAAAATCACAACGTCAGCACGTGCAGTGGAAAGTTCCGCCACGACAGGGGAGTCTAGGAGCAAAACGATACTTGTGGCCGAGGATGAAAGTCGCGTACGCAAGGTCACGGTGCGGGAGTTAAATAAGTTAGGTTACAAAACGTTGGCGGTCTCGAGTGCTAGTGAAGCCCGTGAACTGCTCGATCTCGATGATAGTATTGATATGTTGTTCTCTGATGTCTTGATGCCAGGTGACATGGATGGCTATCAGCTAGCTTCATGGGCGGCTAAGCACCATGAAGGAGTGAAAGTTGTTCTTTGTTCAGGTTATACAAAGCGCGCCGTTGCTGATTTTGTAGGTGAACAAATACCGTTGTTGCAGAAACCATTCACGAGAAAGCAGCTAGACGAGATTATTAACAAGCGTTTTGACGATAACGGGCAACAGACTCTAAATAGTCTCTAATTTATTCGGTAGAAACTGCATTTATCAAACCTTGGAAATAGCCTCATCAAAGCACTGTTGGCAATACCCGTGACTGAGATAGGTGTTAGTATTTTCCTCTACGTATTCTTCTAATGTGTACCATGACTCGTTTTCATCATCGTCTGAATCGCGTCTAACTTTTCTACAGTTGGCGCAGACATTAATCGTCTTTCGTAAGAGCGTCAGTTCTTCAAGGGTAGATGTTAAATCCGCTACAACCCTGCTATTTTCAATATTTGCGATCATCAATAATTCACTTCTCTCGTATAGCGCATTGACCAAAGTAAGAATCAATACGCCTAATAGCAACAATAATGAAAGTGTTGTGAAAACTCTAATGTACACGACGCCATTGGCGCTAAGTTCATTGATCGAAACTACCGATGATAGGTGTAAATTTGCTGCGTACATAATCAGACAAGTGACTATTACGGCAATAATCGGCGTGGACACTTGGTTTCTAAAAACGATGGTCGTGGCTATTAAAATAGCTATAGTCAAGGGTGCTTGGCTGTATAGCCCCTGATTAGCGACTTGAAATAGGCTGATGAATATAATCGGTGCCATTAGCAGAATGGTTTTTTGCTTTATAGAAAGTCGTTGCCGAACGAAAGCGCCTAGGGTTATTGTCACGACCAAAAAGATTACAACCCAAAAATATGCGGGTAAAGAGTTTGTTAATACTCTGTACGCAATGGCTGCGGATAACGGCAGGCCGACAACAGCTAACACCCTCAGGAAGGCGTTGGCATAGGTGTCTTGGAATTCACTAGCAAATTTTTCTTTTGACTCTGATAAATCTACTAGCTCTTCAGATTCCAGCGGGTTATTCATAATTGGTTGGTTTACGACTCAAAATGCAACTCCATCAAACTATAATCGCACCGGTTCGCAAAGTGTAATATAAGGTTGCAATTCTTTGTAACATTATTGTGACTTAGATGCACCTTCGTGTAACTGGAGACCGCTGAATATAAGTGCGAAAATTGGTTTAATGACGTTAAATGACATACGACTAGTGGCAGATACTTGGAACCAAGCGTAACGTATTTCCGTGCTTACTTGCTGCAGGCTGCAGTGGATAAAACCCTTGGTGACGACACTGATACTGATGCTGCTCGGGGTTCGTGTGCGATTAACGATATTTTCGCGTTGGGTTTAGTGAGGCACTTTACTGCGACCCCATGACTTTTCTTGTGATTTCGTCCAGGGTGGGCAAAAATACGTGATCTATCTGAGTTGAAGGCGCTTTGGGGAAGGACCCGACTCGAGCGACCACAAGATCATTTGCAGGATCAATATAGAGCACCTGTCCATGTGCGCCTCTGGCGACAGCGCAAGTTCTGCCATCGATATGGCGCATCCACCATTGTGACTTATAGGACCAATTTGGCAGGCTCTGAAATTTTGCCTTTGCAAAGAGTTCTGGATCGCCACCGTTGAATATTTTATCGATAACGGTGGCGGGTATGAGTTGTTTTCCGTCATTCACACCACCGTTTCTAACTAGCTCGCCGAATCTCGCAAAATCACGCAATGTAAAGCCGCTGCTCGATTCTGCGCCGCTGCCGTCGAGTAAATAGTAACCGTCGTGTTCCGCGCCAATATGTTGCCAAATTCGTTCCGATAACTGGCTGGTGATATCCTGGCCCGCGGCACGGCGCACAATCCAGCCGAGTACAAAGATGTTGGGCTCACGATAGGCGAAAGCATGACCGTGATCTTGATCTTGATCTTTTTTGACTCTGGGTAATACATCCGCGACAGCCTCGCTTGCAGCTTCAGCGTTCTCGTTGGGATTTCGAGGCGACATGCCTGTGGCCCGGTGAAATCGCCATATCTCGGATGCGGGGTCCAGATAGTCCTCATGGAAATCCATGCTGATCAGCATGTCCAATACCTGTTGAACGCTAGCGTCACCATAGGCTGAGTCTTGCAGTTCAGGAATGATTGTCGAAACAATCGCCTCGGCATTCAGTCGACCTTCGGCAATCAGACTCTCAGCGATAACGCCAACAATGGATTTATTCGCGGATTGAATGACGTGCCGCGTATGGGGCCCAGTGGCGCTAAAGTATTCCTCGTAAATGATCTCACCTCGGTGGAGGATAATAAGACCATCCGCATAGGTTTGCGATAGGGCTTCATCCCAAGTTAACTTTTCACCGCGGGTGGTTGTGATGGTCACATCGCTGAAGGATTGTAAATTGTAGGGCAAAGGTTTGCTGGCACCTGATCCACGCCACACACTTTTGGTTGGCATGAGCTCTTCAAGATGGCTAAAGCTCCAGCGTAATTGTGGCCAGGCATAAAAAGAACTTGCTTCGAACCTAATGCGCTTTTCTTTTATCGGCGGAAAACCCTGCATCCAACCTTCGTTGACCGGGTCATCAGCGGTTCGGTCAGCGTTAGTCATGTCATGATGCTCATTGTCGCGTAGGTGCTCTGACTCTGTCAGAGATTCGCCGAGGTGTAAAGTTTGTCGCGGTTGCAAACCCACAGTCTACGATGCCGGTGATAGCTCCAAATCGCGTGTTACCGTCGAAAAGTCATCTTCAGACACCGTATATTATCAGATGAAGGTCATCCTCCAGGCTTGCCGCCTGGTTGGCTCCCATTTGCCTTTCGAGGCCCCTCCGCCAGGCCAGAGACGAGGGTGTCTTGCTGGCTGCGAGCAATTGCAACGACGACCATGGCGCCAGTGACGAATACCCGTGTCTTTTTCACGACGACCGTCTGAATCATCTTTGGGCACTGGGGCAGGGCGCTGTCTAACGAACCCTTAGGCATTATATTAAGCAACGGGCAACGACTTCCTATCGCTAACTTGCTCTGAGAGGGCGGCGAATCGCTGGAAGTACTGCGCAAGATGCAGCCATAGTGGATTGTAGAACTAACAATACGGGTAGAAAACTCAAGCGCACAAGTTAACTTGTTGTAACACGATTGTAGCCTCAACGACTCAGGAGAGCCTTCAACATTTTGTGACGCCCTTAGCGCCCTTAGCTAAACGACACCAACCAGTCCTATCACTTAATGGTTCAAGGCATTCGCGCAGATTGACCTTTATAGGATTTAAGAAGCGATAAATGAATATTTCTACCGTTACCATTAGCAAATAAACTGGAAACGAAAGGCGACAAGCGGTCATGGGCACGGTGCGTAATGGCCTTCAGCGGTATGGTTTTTCGGCCTATGATTTTTTAGCGCCGATGATGGGCCTGCTTTTTTTCCGTTGGACAATATTCTTACTGCGCGGGCAAAACTTACGATATTGTTGCTGACGACTATTTAATGCGATCTATAAGTGACATAATGCTAACGATAAAACATTGTCTTGTTGATGACAGGAGGCATTCGAATATGTACCAGTCGTATATTGCCGATGACATAATGTTTATACGTCATTATGACAAATTTGAAGGCGCCGAATCGTTTAGTGCGGTTCTAAGCACGTTAGCATCAAATGCACCAAACGGTCAGCTTAAAGGTGTACTTTTTGATTTCCGCGACGTCACTTATGCGACGCTTAATAACAGCGATCGCGCATATGGCGAAATCTTTGTACGCAAACTAAAGCACTATAGTCAGGATATGAGTCTGATCCGTATCGTTAGCGTTTACGATCCGGAAAACGCCGCGTTATTTGACATGATGACTGACAGAAATCAGCGACTCTCAATTAAAATGATTGATTTACAAAATTTTCAAAGAGTCTTTAGTCATCCAGCTGCTTTAGAAATATTAGGCTTACCCGCCGATTACTGCATCGAGTATCCTACTGAAAAATAGGTTTGAAACGGCTCGTTCTATGCATTCGGACGTTCCAACCTGTCTCACGCGCTGATGATTCCTCCTGGTCGGCCGCCGACTTAATACCGAGTTAGACCTATATATCTTCTTTGAAGCGCTAAGCAGAGAGGATAGATGTTAGAAACTGAACGAGCATCAGCAACCCTCGATCAGCATTGAGCGGGGGTTTTCCTTTGTGTGGTGTTTGTAGATCAATACCCCTGCGGGAAGATGAGCAACCTGATGGCAGTATAGGGACCCTAACAACTGTAACGAGGGGTCTCAATACTATTTTTCGGTAGGATACTCGATGCAGTAATCGGCGGGTAAAGCTAACGCTTTTAATCCATCGGACATACTTAAGACTTCGTCAAGAGATTCAGAATTAGCCGAGGCCTTTGCGACTCGCCGATTTCTTTCACCTCGCCGATTTCTTTCACGTAGAATATCGTTGACAACGACGTTCTCTGCATCGATAACTCGAATGAGTTTGAAGTTATAAACATTCTGACCATAGGACGCGAGTTTTTTTAGAAGATAGTAGTCGTTCGCGCGATCGCTGTCCTCAAGCGTCGCTTCAGTGACAGCTCGGCAATCAAAACAGACTGCTTTGAGTTGAGCGGCACCGGGATTCGATGCGAGGGTCGCTAGAAGTGCATTAAACGATTCGGCGCCTTCAAATTTGCCATAATGACGAATAAACATGATGTCATCTTCATTAATATACGCTTGGTAAATGTTCAGGCTCTCCCTTGGTGTTTGTTGGAGGTTAGTCGCGGAGCTTATTGCTGTTCCAAGCATAGGTCAAGGGCGACTGGGCAGTAACAGATAGAAGGCGAAGTAGGAGAAGTGTTGATGCGGTGTCGAGATTAATTAGACGTCCAAAAAATAATCTCGGGTCCTATATCTACCTGCATAGCAGGCCTTTATGTTCACGTTAGCTATACACCTGTTCTAGGACAGTAATAGCGAGGTGCTGCATGCGCGGATTGAACTTGCGTTAGATCTCTCGACAGAGTGACGGGGCATAATCGTGCAGCCTCTCTCTATTTACTTTTCAACAGTGCGAGCGCGGCATAGGTTAATAACCAGATGATCAGTACTGCGCCAGCAAATGCCAAGCCAAAACCAATGGCCCCCATAATATTGGTAGCGCCCAGAGGATTGTCGCCAAAACTTAGCGCTCGGCTAGCGGCGGCATTACCGAACCAATAGAATGCCGTATTGGCCCAACCAATAAAGATAAAGCCATACACATTGATTTTATGCATTCTCTTGCTTAGGGGAATCAGCGGCAGTGCCAGTGCGACGCCGATAATCAGCAGACCGTTGCTCAGTCCGCCCGCGTGCGCCCGAGACCACCCGTCGGTACTGCCGTAATAAGGCATTTCAATTATTTTTCCCGGATACAATTCCAGTCCACCAATGAGACCGAAGCCCAGCATAAACCCCGCCAGCATACTGATCATAATGATCAAAAATGCATTGCCAATCATCAACTTCTGATATCTTTCCATCGTACTATTCTCCTTAATACTTAGGATATGTTACTTAGTTCGGAACATCGAAGTTCACAGTTCACGCCGAGCAAACAAACATTGATAAGCAACTTTAAGCATGATTGCGACCACAATCCCAATGCCTACGACGAAGAGCAGGAACGCAATATCGTTGGTTAAGCTTGAGTCGCCTGTTAATTCAAGACCGCGGGAAGCGGGGAATAGTGGGTCGAAGCAAGAAGCGATAACGATCGTCCAAGCCGTAATAATCATACCTATGGCAATGCGTCGAGACGTCTTGGCCGACAAGTCTAACAAGGGCAAAACGGCTGCTAACAACCACAAACCGAAACCGTTAGTAATACCTTCCATGTGCGCCATGCGCCAAGCATCGTAGGTTCCCGGAAATTGATAATCAATGGATCCGGGGATCGGCCAGAGCGAAATCTCACCTATTAAAAAGAACAAAAATCCAAAGCCTATGACAAAAGCCATCAATAAAACCAGGGCACCGTGCCCAACCAGTAAACGCTGACTTTTTCGAATTTCGTCCATATATTTCTCTATCATTTAGCGAGATGCTTGACGCATTAAAATGGCACGGGCATCTCTGGGTTATTGGTATCAACTAGCGGGATAAGTGCACCCTTCGGTAAAGTTGCATGGCCTCTGATCCAATCCTTCATCCACTGCGGATCTGGCTCGTTTCGGGGATTAAAACCCGGCAGCAGAGCCCTCAACATAAAGGGACCAACCTCTACGCACATGCTGGCCATTTCTTTGGCTATTTGAAATAAGGTTTTTGGACGATACATTATTTTGTCTTTTTTAAGCGCAACACACATCGCCCAAAACCCCAGTCCTAGTACATGCCAACTGCCATGAAAAACACCGATAAAGCGGGGCAGGTATTTGCCTGAATAGGCCATATAGGCATCATGAGCAACGGTTTTGTGCTCAGCTTCTTCAATCATATGCATGATCCAGAAGGAACTAACATGCGGGTCTGCGCCGCCAAAAAGTGATACCCGTTTGTTGACAAACCAATGAGTAAAACCGTTTGTCATTGACTCAAACCCGGCGGAGTAGGCTAACTGCGTGGTTAAGCTTTTTTGTTCAAGGCGCGCGTAAGCTTTGGTCATATGATTCTCGACCCGCTCCAACTCCGGGTAACCATTGGCTTTTAACAAGGCATTGTACTTACGATGGCACTTGAAATGATTTGCCTCCTGGCGATTAAAGCCAGCCAGATCTTCCAGTAACTCCGGGTCCGTTATGTGCTCGCGCGCCCGCAGCGTTGATCGTATCAGGTAGGGTTCAAGGTAGGGCATGGTTAGAGAAAAACCGTTAAACAAATGCGAGCGTACAGCGTTGTCTGGCGCCCATACTGGGTCCATATTTGCTGGAAAATCGAAAGCGAAATCCCTTACGACAAGTTCATCAACATCCTTGGGACGATATTCATATAGAGCTTGGGTCATAACTTTCTCCGTTACTTTTATTATTGCGCGTTAAAATCCCGCGGATTATAGGGCTACCTGCCCAAGAAGCCCTGGCACAGGCGTCGCGTGAATACACATCTGCGGATGTGTCAGAAAACCTTGAATCATTAGCTGCGCACTAATCTCGCTGGCTGTATAGGGGCATAGAACAGACGCGCCGGGGTACCTGGTCAACATCGCATCCAAACCCAACTCGTATTTTTTCATCTCATCAACGTAGCTCAGGCCTATCGACTCAGCCTGTCCGCTGTCTGCGCCAACAACCAGTATTTGCTCAAAGCCTCGGGCCTTAGCAGCCAGGATAGCCGACTCAATAAAGGCAACCGATCTATCCCAGCGAAATTCACCACTCAAAAAATAAGAATCATCAATCGATACACACTGCAGGGTATGGGAGTCCAATAACTTTCGCATGCTGATCCCGTTCGCCTTTAGCAAACCTTCCAGCCTTTTTGCACGCTCTAACACATCCACTATTAAAACTTGCGCGCCCTCATCGAGGGCTTTCAGAATGGCAGGCGCGAGGCTGGCCCATTCCTCCTCGATGGTATCGCTGACAATACAGTGATGGCCTGAATTAGACTCGGGCACTGTATTGGAATGGTTTTTTTCAGTTTCGCTTGGGCGTTTCGCAGGCTGGGGCTTTGGCTCAGATGTTAATTCAGGTTTTGTGATCAATTGAGCCAAGTCAGCCTGAATGAATCTACGCTCATTGCGCGAACCTATTCGTGAACAAGCCAAGCGGCCATCATCGGTCCACCGCCGAATTGTTGCTTTGCTTACGTTTAGAAATGTTGCCGCTTCAGTAATGGTAAGAAGCGGTGCGCGTTGTTTTATCGGGGAATCCATGCAGTATGACTTCTGTTGCTGATTACAAGGTGTTTGAGTTGTACAAAATATAGCATAGATACATTTAGCTGCCTAGTAAGGGAAGATTTTGGGGTATTTTTAGATGGTAAAAAGAGCTAAATATAGCTTAATACAGCTGGTAATTTTAGCTCGATATAGGTCGCTCGGATCTAGCTGATTGATGCACATCTACCGACGTCTTTTCTGCGGAGGTATTACTCAACTGGCATGCGCGTTCAGATGGGTACAAATCGATCGAAAAGGCAGCCAGCTTATCGAAAGCGAATAACAATCGACGAGTGGCAGAACTACTGGCTGAAGATTCTGTACTGTGAAATTCTGAGCGGTCTTGAGAACAGATGCGTTTAAGGATCAAGTGAAGGCACTAGCGAAATAGAACAGTACTCTGCACCTGTCGAGCGTTACGAGATCGAACGTCAGAAGATTATGTGCTGGGCTTTGGAACAATGAGATGCCTCAGATTAGACTTCAAGCAGTTGATCTCGGGTTGCAATTATTTATAGGCAACACCTTTGTGCACAGAGGAGGGGATAGGGCGGCTGAATAGATTCAAAGTATTGACCGAAGGCTATTCAAGCCGCGAGGTAATGGGTGCTGCCAAGCACCCTTTTGTGATCAAACCAAGTTAATTAGTATGTATAGCGAACACCTAGCCGCACACCACGACCCGGCTCGGGTGAAAAGTTTTTCAAAAAGGATGTGTGATTCCTGATTTCTTCGTCTAGCAGGTTGCTCCCCTTAGCAAAAAACAGCAGCTCACCACTACTGAGGTCGATATGATAATCAGCGTATAGCTCCAACGCTGTATATCCTTCGGTTTCGAACTCTCCGATTGCTGTATCTTTCTGGTCGAATACTTCCGTTAGCTTCAAATCAACTGACCATGCGGTTGCATGCCAAGCAACGCCAACACCAAAGCGCGCAGGTGGAATTCTCGGCACATCACCGCCGTCATCGAAACTTGCCTTGACTAAATCTCCCTGCAAGGAAAGATCCAACTCACCGTATTCACTTTGCAACGCTGCATAGGACAGGCGACCTTCTACCCCATAGAAGGTGGCATCGTCAGCAGTATAGGAGGAGATGGTTTGTTCTTCGAACTCGCCACTGTCTTCAAGAAAAATATAATCGCTAATCTCGTTGTAGTAGACGCCAAACTCGCCGGTTAGTTTGCCACTATGTTGGCGAAAACCGATTTCAATATTTGTTGCCTTTTCTTTGTCTAGATTAGCGTTGCCTATTTCGAGTCGCCCGGTCGCGACATGAGCGACGAGGTCTTCAGGGTCGGAGGAGGTGGTACACGCATTGATTTGAACATTGGAATAACGCTCTTCCAATGTTGGCGCTCGCTCCGAGCTAGACAGCCCGATCATGATGTTGCTGTCTGAATTAATGTCATAGAGCATGCTGGCAGAAAGGCTATGGGTGCTTTCGTCCCGATCACAATTTTCTCCGGGGTCAGTCTCATTGTAGCCGTACCGGTAGCCGAATTCCCAACTCATACGCTCAGCATCAATACGTTCAATGGCAAATACTGAAAAGCCGGTGCTATCGGTCTTGGGAATGAAAGCTTCCTCACCCAAGGCACTAAACTCCGTATTGGATAATTGCAAACCCCAAACACCTTGTAGTTTACCTACCTGTCTGCGGGTTGCGGTAAACCGGCCTTCATAGCCTTCGTTACTGTATACCGTGCCGACGAAAGCTGTGCCATCAGACTCAATCTCAAGTTCAGAGTGTTCGTAGTCGGTGTAATTTACACTTGCTTGGAACTGCTCAAAAAAGCCACTTTCAAAACGATACTCACCCTTTAAATCGTAGCGGGTTTGCTCCATGTCTATCCGTACAAAATCCTCGCCTTCTTCTTCGTCGCCGTGCTCATCAGCGCCATGCTCATCTTCGTGTTCGTCACCGTGCTCTTCTTCATGATGACCGTGCGTGCCTCCAGGTAAACCATAGTTGCTGTCTAAGGTTGCGACTGACATACCAATAAAGCCTTGCTCGCCAGAGATAGAAGTACCAATTGTATAGCCATCAGATTTCGCATCGCTGTTTGCGATATAACCCTTACTATTGGTTATTTTTTCTTCTTCGTGACCTTCATCCTCATGCTCTTCACCTTCATGTGCTTCTTCTTCAAGTTCGAGTGCCGTCTCATCGATCGCGAATCCATTGATATCGACATTGTTATTATCTCGCGTAAAAGCATCAAGGTGCAGATTTACTATGCCAAAGGAGCCGTTGAACTTCGCCACTGTTTTGTCACCATCATTAACAGTGTTATGGCTTTGCTCAATGACGAACTCAGGTTTGTCTAAACTGGATTCTATAATGCGATCATCGATAACGTTCACAATGCCACCGACGGCACCATTGCCATAGAGTAGGGTTGAAGGCCCTCTAATTACTTCTATACGTGAAGCGAGTGCCGCTTCAACGCCATTTGTATGGTCCGGACTCACTGCCGACACATCAATGTTGTTTACACTGTTCTGCATGACTTGCACTCTGTTGCCAGACTGACCGCGTATGACTGCTTGACCCACGCCGGGACCAAAGCTTGTGCGATGTATGCCTATTTGGTTTTTTAATGTATTACCCAGCTCATCTTCTACTTCCCGTCGTAGCGCCTCGCCTGTCAAAACATTGATGGGTAAAGCTGTATTGGCCTCGTTTCTTTGAAAGGGTGCACTAACAACGATTTCTTCTTCGTAGACGTGAATCCCGTGAGATTCTTGTGGGTCTTCAGCTGCCATCACGGCACCCGCGCATACAGTACTAATTGATAAAAATATAGGGTGTAAGGACTTCATGGTTTCTCCGGCTAAAAGGGGTTTAGAACATCTTTAAGCTTGAAAAAGAGATGCCGCGGACAAAGTCGCGTCGGAATCTCGGCAGAGCGTAGAAAGGTTTACGCGCTGCTTTTCATTAGCTTCCAAGATGCAAATTGATCTTTATTAGCTATGGAGAGGTGGGCCGCGTGGGTGTCGGTGAAGGAGTTCAGTAAAAATGGCGAAACGGCGCGAAAAGCTTTGAGCTTTTTGTCGCGCTGGCGCAGACAAATCATTTTTCGCATTATCAAGTGCGACATCGCTGCCCGTATGAGTGCAAAGTTCACAATTGATCTCTTCTGCTGTGGTCTCGTGTATATGGTCGGCAATCACAAAACCCGGCAGGCTCAGCATTAAGCTGAGCACGAGTATTGATAAGTTTTTTGAGAAGGCAGATCTCATCGGGCGGTAAGCTATTTGGAACGCTGAGTTATG
>Ga0209816_1000775_pt1 | contig 24676 bp, 19 predicted proteins | sample CoawatmetaG01DNA_FD_187509 | JGI IMG/M metagenome (GOLD analysis project Ga0209816, IMG submission 187509) | Marine microbial communities from the West Antarctic Peninsula - Coastal water metaG017-DNA (SPAdes) (version 2) | ecosystem: Environmental > Aquatic > Marine > Coastal ...
CCCCCAAACGGATCGCCCCGCCGCCCGAGCGCCTGATCCACCGCATGGTCGCGTCGCGCTGGCTGGGCGAGGCGCGCGGGGTGACCATCTATCTGCCCCCGGCCGCCGGACGGGCACGGCGCCTGCCGGTCTTTTATCTGGCCGACAATCTGGCGGAGAAATTTGCCGCCCAGTTCGAGGCGGACATACGCGCGCATCGCAGTCCGCCCGCCATCCTGGTCGGCATCGATTCGGCCCCGCCGCGCCAGGCCGGATGTACCGGCATGGCCTGCGACCGGCGCGGACCGGAATATAAGATCGACTTCAACGCCGACGGCGACACGCCGACCTCCGCCTTCGGCAAGCATCTGCGCTTCGTGCTGGAGGAGGTGATCCCGCTGGTCGCGAAGGATTATCCCGCCTCGCGCCGCCGCGAAGACCACATCATCGGCGGATCGTCCAACGGCGCGCACTGGGCGCTGGCGGCGGCGGGTCTGCATCCGGAATTGTTCGGCAAGGTGCTGGCGCTGTCGTCGAGCGGACAGGCGGCCGGGACACTGGGGGCGAGGCTGGGGCGGACCCGCTTGTTCGGGGCGGCGGGGCGGTTCGAGCCAAGCTACCTCACCTACACCCAAGACGCTGCGGACGCCGCACGAGCGGCGGGGGCCACGACCCGCTTCGACATGCTGGTGGCGGGCCACGACCAGCTCGCATGGGACGTGGCCTTCGCCCGCGCCGCGCCGTGGCTGCTGGCTCGACCGTGATCCGGCGGCCCCGATAGGAGGGGCCAGGCCCCGCCACGTTTGCAGGTCGGATGCAGGATCCGTCCCCATTCGGTCGACTCGGCCATGCCATGTCGATCGGGCCTTGCCTCGCCCCCCTGCCGTGCGCCCAGACGGCATGTGAAGGGAGCCGATCGTCATGGACCAGGCACGATTCCGGTCGGAGTTCGTCATCCTGCCCAGTCTGTCCTGCGGAATCCTGCCCAGCATGTTGTTCGGCGTGACCCTGGGGCAGTGGGGCAGCAACGTGATCTGGGGCAGCTATTTCGGACTGGGGTGGTGCCTGGCCGCCTTCCGGTCCGGGGGAATCATGCTCGACCGGCCCGTGACGGCGATCGGCATGGCCTGGGGCTGGCTGGCGATGATCCCGCTCTACTTCGCCTCGGGATGGCTGTGGGATCGGCTGTCGGAGCGGGGACGCCGAAGAGCCTTGCTCTTGCTCAGGCTGTCTCTCCTGCCGATGGTCCCGGCCCAGGTCGTGATGGGGTGGGACGCAGCGGGCTTTCACCTGCCCGATTACACGGCGCACATGGCCAGTTCCTATTGATCGTCCATAGCCAAGCCCGCCCGCTCGGGCGTACATCTCGCCCATGACCACCACCCGCTGGCAACGCCTGCAGACCCGTATCGGCGACCGGATCGCGCCGCCGCGATTCCTGGCGTTCGCGCTGATCCTGATCGTCGCCAGCGCCGGGCTGACGCCGCGGTTCGGGATGATCCGGGGCGTCCTGGCCGGATTCGATGCCGCCGCCTTTCTCTTCATCGCCTCGCTGGTCCCGCTGCTGCGCCAGGGCGAAGCGGCGAAGATGCGGCGGCGGGCGGCGAAGAACGACGCCAATCGTGCGGTCCTGCTGGTCTTTTGCGGGATCGTCCTGTTCGTCGTCCTGGTCGCGGTCGGCGGCGAGCTGCGCGGGCGGAACAGCCCCGTGACCATCGCGCTGGTCGTCGGCACGCTGATCCTGGCCTGGCTGTTCTCCAACATCGTCTATGCGCTGCACTATGCGCATCTGTTCTACAGCGCGGGCAAGGACGGCGATGCGGGCGGCCTGCAATTTCCCGACACGGCCGAGCCCGATTATTGGGACTTCCTCTATTTCTCGGTGACGCTTGGCATGACGTTCCAGACGTCGGACGTCGCCATCGCCTCGCGCCGGTTGCGCCGCGTGGTGACGGGGCAGTGCCTGGCGGCGTTCATCTTCAACCTGGGGGTGATCGCCTTCACCGTGAATGTGCTGGGCGGCGGCGGCGCCTCCTAAAGATCAGGGGGCAGCAGCCGCGCCAGGACCGCCCGCGCCGCGGCGGGCGTGAAGTGCGAATGGTCGAAATGCAGCGGCGTCCCGTCGCGCAAGCTCAGGGCGCAGCGGCCGCGCGGGCACTCCGCCGCCACCGCCGAGACATAGAGCGCACCGCTCGCGCGAACCGGGGCCGCCATCGCCCGGTCGAGCGCGATCCGGTCGGACAGGCGCATCCGATCCGCCAGCTTTGGGGATTCGCCCTGCCCGATCCGCACGACCAGAACCGGCTCCTCGATCGCATATTCCGCTGAGGGACCGACCACGAGCACGCGAACGCCCCTGCCCCGCAAGTGGCGGATGGTGTCGAGCAACAGGGGCTGTTCGAAGGGCAGCCAGCGCGCCGACAGGATCACCCATTGCGGCGGCGCGCGGTCGATCTGCCCAAAGGCCTGCGCCATCACCGCCCGGCAGGAGCGCAAGCCTCCCCCGCCGATCAGCGGACGGCACCCCGCCGCCGTCGCCTGCAGGATCGAGGCCCCCGGCCGCAAGGCGTGCAGCGCCTGCGCAAAATGGGCGGCATGGCTGTCCCCCATCAACATGATGGCGGGTCGCCCCGGTCGCCCGCGCAGGCAGTCGGGATCGAAGGGGCGTCCCGTCGGCAGCGTAAAGCAGCGATCCGTGCCGAATTGTCGCCGCCCCGCCTCGGTCGCGTCCCAGCCCAGATATTCGGCGGCCAGCGCCAGGCGCGGCGGCAGCGGCCGGACCCGGTCCGCCATCGCCGCCAGCCCACCTCCCACCGCCGCCACGGCCAGCAAACCGGCCATCGCCCAGGCGAGCGTTCGCCGCGCATCCCCTTCGCGCCAGCGCCGCGCCGCCGGTCGCTCGACCAGTCGGTAACTCGCCAGGGCCAGCGTCAGGCAGAGCAGGATCAGGACCGCGCTGTCGCGTCCCGTGATCTCGGTTCCGAACCGCATCTGCCAGAAGGCGATGATCGGCCGATGCCAGAGATAGAGCGAATAGGAGATCAGGCCGATGGCGCGCAGCGGGGGCAGCGCCAGGAGCCGCGCACTCGGCCCCGTGGCGCCGTAAGCGAGCAGGACCGCCGCCCCGATCGCGGGCGCGAGCGCAAAGGGCACGGGGAAAGGCCAGCGCGGGCTGATCGCCACGACGCTGGCCAGGATCAACGCCAGCGCGGCAAGGCACAGGCCATGCCGCCAGCGATGGGCGACGGGCGGCAAGGCGCCCAGCGCGACCAGACCACCCAGCGCCAGCTCCCAGGCGCGCGCAGGCAGCAGGTAGAAGGCAGCGGCCGGCGCGGCCAGCGACGCCCAGGCGCCAAAGCCCAGCGAGGCCAGCGCAATCGCGCCCAGCAACAGCCGGACCCGCCGGCGCGGCCAGCCCCGCACCGCCAGCAACAGGAACGGATAGACGAGGTAGAATTGCTCCTCGACCGCCAGCGACCAGCTGTGGACCAGCGGCTTGGCATCGGCCGCCGCGTTGAAATAGTCGGTGGTCAGGTAGAAGTGGATATTCGACACGAACAGCGCCGCCGCCGCGGCGCTTCGGCCCAGATCGCGCAGCGGATGCGGCAACAGCGTCGCCGCCCCGACCGCCAGCGTCACCGCCATCATCACCAGTAGCGCCGGGACCAGGCGCACCGCCCGCCGCTGATAGAAGCGGACCAGCGAGAACCGCCCCGCCGCCATGTCGCGCGTCATGATCGCGGTGATCAGATAGCCGGAGATGACGAAGAAGATGTCGACGCCGACGAACCCGCCGCGCACCCCCGTCACCCCGGCATGCAGCAGCAGGATCGGCAGGATCGCCAGCGCGCGCAGCCCGTCGATATCGGCGCGGTGATGCCATCCGGGATGAGCCTGGCCGGTCATGCGGCAGAAAGATCCGCCCGCATCCACCGGGCGGTCAGCCAGCGCCGCGCGACCGGATCGACCCGGCGGGCCAGGACATGAGCGACGATCAACAAGCCGACCAGCATGGCGGGCACCCAGATCGCGGTCGGGACCGCCATCCGCCGCGCGGCGAAGGAGACGACGAACAGCAAGGGATAATGAACGGCATAGAGCGGGTAGGAGACGTCCCCCAGCCAGGTCGCGATCCCGCGCCACCGGGCGGGCGGATCCCAGCGCGCGCCCGCGACCAGTAGCGCAGGGAACAGCAGCACGACCACCACCAGATCATAGCCGCCCCGAAAGCCGGGCGGCGGCGCAAGGCACAGGGCGAGCGCCACCAGGACCAGGGGCAGCATCCACCCCGTCGACACGGCTCCCGCGCGATCGCGCAACACGGCCTCGTACAGCCACACGCCCAGCGTGAAGGAAAAGCCGACCCGGAGCAGGCCATAGGGAATTTCCGACCAGGCCCCACCCCGCTCCAGCCCCAGATCGGGATGCACGCTCCAGATCAGCAGGGGCAGCAGGACCAGGCACAGGCCCGCCAGCCACCGCGCCCGCCACCGCACCAGCAGCGCGGCGAAGGCGATATTGGCCAGCAGTTCGAACATCAGCGTCCAGGACGGGCCGTTGAGCGGATAGAGCGGCAGGATGCTGGTCCGGGCGGGCAGCATGACGATCCCGGCCAGCGCCGCCCAGGCCAATTCGGCGGGGCGCAACGCCTGGGGATAACCCAGCTTATACTGGCCCAGCAGTTCGGCCGCGCCCAGGATCAGGCCGACCAGATACATGGGATAGAGCCGGATGACCCGCCGCGCCAGAAAGGCTCCCACCCCCTGCCCGGCGCGCAAGGGCGGACCGTAACGGCCCGCGATCACGATACCGCTCAGGGCAAAGAACAGGTCGACCGCCAGATAACCGCTATTCGCCAGACCCAGGCGCGGGTGGACATGATACAGGACCACGGCCAGTGCCGCGACGCCGCGCATCGCATCCAGCGAATATCGTCTGTCCATCCCCATTCCCCCAAGGCGCCATCGCTTAGCACAGCCATGCCGCCGAAACCGCCATTTCCCGCCCCCGCCCCTGTCCTGTAGAAGGACTGGCGCAGCCAAATCCGCCCGTGGCGGCGATTGCCGGGCTGGGTCGCGGGCCATATGGCGGTGATGGGGACAGGCGGGCCATGGGGGACCGAAACGGATGACAGCGGCGACGGCAGGGCGCGCGACCGGCACGGCCGGGCCCGACGCGCGCCTGCGCATCCTGCACGTCATCACCCATCTGGACATGGGCGGCGCCGAGAATGTCGCGATGACGCTGGTCGAGCGGCTGCACGCCCGCGCCGCTTCGATGCTGTTCGCGGTGCTGGACCCGTCGCCGCGCAGTGCGGTGGGACAGGCGATGACGGCCCAGGCCGCGCGGCTGGACGTGCCGATCCGGACCGGGGTCGCGGGGCGGTTCAAATCGGGCGGCGTCCTGATCGCGGCACGGTCGCTGGCCCGCGCGGTGCGCGCGTTTCGGCCCGATGCCATCCATGTCCATACCGAGATTCCCGAGCTGACCCTGGCGATCGCCTGCCTGCTCTCGGCCCGCGTCCGGCGCACCCCGCTCTTGCGCACGGTGCATAACAGCACGCTGTGGATCGACTGGGGCCCGATCGGCGCGATCGTCACGCGCATCCTGTCGCACGGACACGCGGTCGCGGTATCGCGGACCGCCGCCGAGGCCGATGCGCGGATCGCGACCGGCCGCACGCGCCCGTGGCCGACCGTCATCCATAACGGCGTCACGGCCCCGCCGCGCGCAACACCGCGCGCGCCCGGCGCGCCCTTTGCGCTGCTGTTCGCCGGGCGGCTGGTGCACCAGAAAGGCGCCGACCTGCTGCCCGCCATCCTGTCGGTCGCCCGCGCCCAGAGCGCCCGGCGCGACGTGACCGTGACCATCGCGGGCAGCGGCGCGCTCCGCGCGGCGGTGGCGGCGGACCTTCGGGCGCGCGACTGGGACGGCTGGACGGTGTCGCTCACCGACCCGATCGCGGGGCTTGCCGAGCGGCTGGGCGAGCAGGACGCGGTGCTGCTGCCGTCGCGCTTCGAGGGGTTCGCGCTGCTGCCGCTCGAAGTGCTGATGGCGGGCGTGCCGCTCGTCACCACGACCGCACCCGGCCTGACCGAGGCGATTCCCGAAGATTACCCCTTCCAGGCCGCCCCGGACGATGTCGAGGCGCTCGGCCGGCTGGTCGCGCGCGTCATCGACGATCCCGCCGCCGCGCGCGCCTTGGCCGCCGACCATGGCGCACGCCTGGCCGAGCGGTTCGACGTCGCGGCGATGGCCGATGCCTATTGGGCGCAGTACCGGGCGCTGTCGGCATGAAGGCGGCGATCGGCATCAAGGCGCTGAACGAGGCCGACCATATCGCCGCCGCGCTGGACAGCGCCTGCGCCGCGATCGACCATGCCCTGGCGACGGGGCGTATCGACGAGGGACAGGTCATCCTGGCCGACAGCGGATCGACCGACGCCACGCTGGACATCGCCCGGCGCAACCCTCGCGTCCGGATCGTCCAGCTGGCCGACCCGTCGCAGCGCTGCTGCGGCACCGGCGCGCAGCTCGCCTTTCAGCATGTCGAGGCGGACCTCTTCTACCTGCTCGACGGCGACATGGTGCTGGACCCCGAATTCCTGAGCGCAGGCATCGACTTCCTGACCGCGCATCCCGGCCATGCGGCGGTCGGCGGCATCGTGCGCGAGGTCGACACCACCAGCATCGAGTTCGAGCTGCGCGCACGCAACGACCGGATCAAGGGCAGCGCGATCGCGGGCGATGTCGACCGGCTGGATTGCGGCGGGCTGTACCGGGTCGCGGCGATCCGCGCGCTTGGTTATTTCGCCGACCGCAATCTCCACGCCTTCGAGGAGTTCGATCTGGGCGCGCGGCTGGCCGCCAAGGGCTGGCGGCTGGCGCGGATCGACATGCCCGCCGTCGCCCATCACGGTCATGCGACCGGCGGATACCGGTTGATGTGGCGCAGGCTGACCAGCGGCTATGCGGGCGGATCGGGCGAGGTGTTGCGCGCCGCCTGGGGCGCACCGCACCGCGCCCATGTGCTCCGCCATTTCGCGCAGTTGCACTACAGCCTGATCGTCTGGAGCTGGTGGACCGTCCTGGCCGTGCTGATCGGGCTGGGTTTCCGAAGCGGGGTCGCCTGGGCAGCGGCGGGCGGGGTCGCGCTGTTGCCGCTCGCCTTCCTGACCTGGCGGCGCGGCGGGTTGCGGCTGGGGCTCTATTCGCTGGCGACGTGGAACGTCATCGCGCTGGGCACCATCCAGGGCCTGTTCCGCCGCCGCCGTCCCCCCGCCGAGCGCATCCCCGCGCGGCCGATCGCCGAGGCGGGGGACCGGTGAGCGACAAGGGCGGCTATCAGTCGAAGTTCCTGTGGACGGTCGGCACCTTCGGCCTGTCGGCGGTGCTGAAATTCGCGTCCAGCATCATCCTGTCCTGGCTGCTCGCGCCCTCGATCCTGGGCGTGGTGGTGGTCGTCAACACGGTGCGCCTGGGCGTCGAGATCCTGACCGATATCGGGGTCGAGCAGAATATCGTCCATCACCGCGACGGGCTGGAGCCCTATTTCCGCAACACCGCCTGGACGATCCAGGTCGTGCGCGGCCTGATCCTGACCCTGGTCTTCGCCGCCGCCGCGCCGTGGCTGGCACATGTCTATGGCATCGATACCAGCCTGTTCCTGGTCGCCGCCCTCACCCCCGCGATCGGCGGGCTGCATTCGATCGCGACGCTGGCGCTGGTCAAGGGCGTGGCGGTGCGCCGCCGCAACCTGTTCGAGTTGACCTGCGAAATGCTGGCGCTCCTGACCCAGATCGGCCTCGCCCTCTGGCTCCGCTCGGTCTGGGCGCCGGTCCTGGGGCTGGTCGTCGCGACCGCGATCCGCACGGGGCTCAGCTATACGCTGCCCGACCCGTGGCAGCGTTTCGGCTTCGACCGCGAGGTCGCGATGCGGATGCTGCGCTTCGGCCGGTGGATCATGATCACCTCGCTGGTCATGTATGCCGCCATGTCGCTCGACCGGCTCTATCTGGGCCGTGTCGCGCCGCTCGCGCTGCTGGGCATCTATGGCATCGCGCGCAACATCGCCGAGCTGCCCACCACTTTGTCGCGGCGAATGAGCTATCAGATCATCTTCCCCGCGCTCGCCCGTGCCGCCGAGGGCGACCGGGCGGGGCAGATGCGCGCCATCGCCGGGTCGCGGCTGACCGTCATCCTGATCGGCTGCGGCGGGCTGGCGGCGGCGGCGGGCGTGGCCGACCGGCTGGTCGCGTTCGTCTACGACCCGCGCTACGCCGCCGCCGGATGGATGCTGTCGGTGCTGCTGCTGGGCGGGGTGTTCGCGGTCCTGTCCAACCTCAACGAGGCGCTGCTGCTCAGCGCGGGGCGGCCGGGCTATAGCAGCGTGGCCAACACCACCCGGCTGGCGACGCTCGCCGTCCTGCTGCCCGGCGGCTATGCGCTGGCGGGGATGAGCGGCGCGGTCGCGGCGGTCGCGCTGACCGAGGCGGCGCAATATGGCTATATCGGGCTGGGCCTGCGCCGGGTCGGGCTGCATTTCTGGCGACAGGATGCCGCCGCTATCGCGCTGGCGGCGATCGTCTTCGCCGCGATCCTGCTGGGACGCATGGCCCTGGGCTGGGGCAATCCGCTGGCCGGTTGGGGGCCGTTCGCATGAGCCGGTTGCTGATCGTCCAATATGACGGCGACTGGCGCGCCGCCGACGCACGCCGCCGGGCAGGCGAGGGCGAGGTCTATTATGGCCATGGCTATATGCTCGACCAGCTCGCCCATCTGCGGCGGCACGGCGATGTCGGCATTCTGTCGGCACTGGCCGAGCCCCATGTCGAGACGCTGCCCAGCGGCGTGACCGCGATCGGCGCAGGCGCGGATGCGGATCGCGAGGCGGAGCGGGTCTGGCGGGCGATTCGCGACTATGATCCCAGCCATCTGATCCTGACCGGGCCGATGATGCCGCTGCTGGCCGGCGCATTGGGGCAGAAAGACCTCAAGCTGGGCGTGGTGATGGCCGATTCCTTCGCCCATCCCTATTATCGCTGGGTCCGGTTCCGCCGCCTGCCCGCGATGCTGAACGATGCGCGCGTGACGCTGGTCGCCAATCACGGCGTCAATGCCGCGCGGGGGCTGGCCGATCTGGGGGTCCGCCGCGACAAGATCCTCGCCTGGGACTTTCCCCATCGCCGCACGCCCGAGTCGATGCCGGTCAAACCCGCCCCCGGTCCCGCGCCGCACAGCTTGCTCTATGTCGGCACGATCAGCGCGAAAAAGGGCGTCGGCGACCTGATCCGCGCGGTCGCCCGCCTGCCGGACGTTAAGCTGGACATTGCCGGGCGGGGACAGGTGACGCGGTTCGCGGCGCTGGCCCGGCGGCTGGGGATCGCGGAGCGGGTGCGCTTCTTGGGGCTGATCGCCAATGACAGGGTTTCAGCCCTGATGCACGCCGCCGATGCGGTGATCGTGCCCAGCCGCCACAGCTTTCCCGAGGGGCTGCCGCTGACCCTGTTCGAGGGGCTCGCCTCGCGCACCCCGGTCATCGCGTCGGACCATCCGATGTTCGACGGCCATCTGCGCGACGGCGACAGCGCGCTGGTCGTACCCGCCGGGCGCCCCCGCGCTCTGGCCGAGGCGATCGCCCGGCTGATGCGCGATCCCGCCCTCTATGCCCGGCTGTCGGCCGGATCGGCGGCGGCGTGGCATCATATGCAGCATCCGGTGAAATGGGGTGCGATGATCGACCATTGGATGGCGGACGGCCCCGAGGATCGCGCCTGGCTGTCCGCGCACACATTGGCGGCGAGCGGGGCAGCGCTATGAGCGGCGCGATCCATTTCGCGGTCACGCACAGCAGCGCCGGGGGCCTGCGCGAGCTGTGGGACGATCTGGCCGAGGGGCTGGCCGAGCGAGGGCACAGGGTCGCCCGCTTCGCCCTGTATCCGCCCGCCGATCCGGAAGGCGAAGGGGGCGACCGGAGCCGCTGGCACCATATCGCCGCCGCCCGGCCGCGCGGAGTGCTGGCGGGCCTGCGCCTCGTCGTGGCGCTGGTTCGTTATCTACGGCGCGAACGCCCGGCGGTGATCGTCACCGCCATGCCCGCCGCCAATGTCCTGTTGCCGATCGCGGTCGCCCTGGCGCGGGTGCCGACGCGGATCGTCCTCTCCCACCACTCGCCGACCGATACCCACAACCCGCATCTCGACCGGATCGACGGCTGGACGGGCAGCTTGCCTAGCGTCGCGGCGGTGGTCAGCGTATCCGACGCGGTCGCCGCCACCCTGGCGCACAAGCCCGCCCGCTACCGCGCCAAGCGGGTGACGATCCACAACGCCCTGTCACGTTCGGTCGAGCAGTTGGTCGATTCGCTGGCGGCGCGCGCCGCCACGCCCGATCCCGGCCGCTGCCGAATCGTCGCGTTGGGACGCCTGACCGCGCAGAAAAATTATCCGATGCTGATCCGCGCCGTGGCGGCGGTTCCGCAGGTGGAGCTGGAGCTGATCGGCGCGGGCGAGGACGAAGCGATGCTCCGCACCCTCGCCGCCGAACTGGGCGCGGCCGAGCGTATCCGCTTCACCGGCTGGCTGCCGCGCGCCGCCGCATTGGAGCGCGCCGCCTCCGCCGACCTGTTCGCCCAGGTCAGCCGCTATGAAGGCCATAGCCTGGCGCTGGTCGAGGCGGCGCGGCTGGGCCTGCCGCTGATCGTGTCGGACGTGCCGGTGCAGATCGAGGGTGTGACCGCGCGTGACGGCACATGCTGCGGCCATGTCGTGCCGCTGGACGATGTGGCGGTGCTGGCGACCGTCATCGCCGCACTGGCGCAGGACCCGGCCGCCCGGCGCGACGGGGCGGCGCGTGCACGGCGACTGGGCCGGGAAGCCTCGCATGACCGGATGCTCGACCGGTACGAGGCCGTGTTGGCGCCGCTTTCGGCACTGCGATAGGACAGGGCGCATTATGGCGACGGCATCCCCCACCCCCCTCCCTACAGCCGGGTATCCGCGCACCGCCGATCCGACGCCCCGAACGCCCCGCGCGCGGCGGCGGCGGGTGATCGCCGATGCCTGTTTCCTGCTGCTGCTGTGGATGGTGCTGGTCGGCACCAATCCGCTTCAGGAATGGGTGCTGCACGGCGAGCCGGGTAGCGGCGATGCGGTTAATCAGGTCATCTATTCGGGCCTGTTCCTGCTGTTGCTGCTGGGCCAGGGCGTGCCGACCCGGCGCGAATTGCTGTGCGTGCCGCTGGGGCTGGCGGTGGCGATCGGCTATTGCTTCGTCAGCCTGTCCTGGTCGATCGTGCCGCTGATCGGTTTTCGCCGTGCCGCGCTGACCGCGATGACCGTCTGGATGGTGTTCCGCATCGTGCGCGACCTGGGGCCGGACCGCACGCTGAAGCGGCTGCGCCAGATGTTGGTCGTGCTGCTGATCCTGAATTTCCTGACCGTCTATCTGACGCCGTTCGGCATCCACAACGACATCTTCAGCGCGCAGACCTCGATCTTCGGCAACTGGCGCGGGATCGTGCCGCACAAGAATGTGGCGGGCGCGATGGGCGCGGTGACGGTGCTGCTGTTCCTGTTCGACAACCGCCAGTTCCGCTGGCCGACGACGATCGCGGTGCTCGCCAGCACGCTGGTCTTCCTGTATTTCGCCGATGCCCGGACGTCGCAGGCCATGATGGTCGTCGGCCTGGTCGCGGGTCTGGCCATCCGTCCCTATGACGCCAATTACCGGGGCACGATGGTCGCGCTGCTGCTGCTCGGCCTGGCGATCGGGTTGCAGCTGCTGTCGATCAACATGGGCGCGCTGACCCGGATCGTGAACGATCCGACCGCGCTGACCGGGCGCGGCGCGATCTGGCCGCTGCTGATCGACTATGCCGGGCAGCATCCCTGGACGGGCACGGGGTTCGGCTCCTTCTGGCAGGTCGGGCCCGACAGCCCGATCTGGGCGCTCGACCGCCGCTCGGGCTGGGTCGCGCGCTCCGCACCGCACGGCCATAACGGCTATCTCGACCTGCTGGTGACGCTGGGCTTTCCGGGGCTGATCCTGGTCGTGGCGACCGCCATCCTGTGGCCGCTGCTGCAATTGCTGCTGAGCCAGTCGATCACCAAGCCGCGCCGATCGCTGCTGCTGGCGATGCTGATCTTCTGCACCGGGCATAATCTGGCCGAATCGAGCCTCTTCAACGCCGCCTCGGTGGTCCAGGTCTTTCTGCTGATCACCATCGCGATCATCCATTACGAATCGGTCGACGCGCCGGGGCTGCATCAGCAATGGCGGCGGCGCATCCGCCGCCTCATGCGCACCCGCGCCCGGCTTCGCCCCGCCTGATGACGATGGCGGGGGCGCTCGACCGGCTGTTCGCCCCGGACGACGCGGCACGGAGCCCGCGCGGCCGGGCGATCCGCGCCTTCCTGTTCGCGCTGTGGCTGGTGCTGGTGATCGCGCTGGCCCGGCATCATGTGATGTGGCGCGACGAAGTGCGCGCGCTGACACTGGCGGGCCTGGGCGAGGACCTGCCCGCGATGCTGCGGGCCGCGCGCGGCTATGGCCATCCGCTGCTCTGGCACTTGGTGCTGCGCGGCGGGCTGGCGGTGCTGCCCTATCATGCGGTGCTGCCGGTCATGGCGCTGGTCGTGGCGGCGGCGGCGATGGCGCTGCTGTGCTTTGCCACGCGCCTGTCCTGGCCGATCCTGGCGCTGGTGCTGTTCAGCGGGTTCGGCGCCTATGGCTATAGCGTCGTGGCGCGCAATTACGGGCTGTCGCTCCTCCTGATGCTGCTGTTCGCAGAGCGCTATCCGGCATGGCGCGACAAAGGGCTGCTGCGCGCCGCCAGGCTGGGGGCGATCCTGGCGCTGCTGTGCAATGCCAATGTCCATTCGGTGCTGATCGCGGGCGGGCTGCTGCTGTTCTGGCTGGCCGAGATATTGCTGGGCGACCACGGCTTGAGGCGAAGGCGGCTGCCCGCCTGGGGCATCGCCGCGCTGCTTGTCCTGCTGGGGGCGGGCATCGCCGTCTGGTCGGTCTATCCCTCGGTCGAGGATCTGCCGGGCGCGGTGCCGGGACGCTGGCCCGCGATTCTGGTCCAGTTGATCCCCGGCATCGCCTTTGCCCGCATCTTCGGCAATTTCCTGACGCCCTGGCCGGTCATGCTGGCCGCCGCGCTGCTGGTTCCGGGCAGCCTGGCGCTGTTCGCGCGACGCCCGGCCGCCCTGATCGCGGCGGTGGTGACGACCGCGTTGCTCCAGCTGTTGTTCGTGTTCGTCTATTCCGGTCATTACCGGCACGTCGCGCTGCTGATCCCCTTCCTGCTGGTCCTGCACCTGATGACCGCGCACGTGTCGCGGCGCGGCGGCCGATATGGGGTGCGAGCAGAGCGCTGGGGAAAGATCGCCTTCCTGCTGCTCCTGCTGGGACAATGGCCCGCCACCGCCCGCGCGGTCGTGCAGAGCTGGCGCGGTCAGCCCGAAAGCGAAGCCGCCGCGCTCGGCCGGTTGCTTCACCGCCCGGACCTGTCCGACGCGATCCTGCTCGCCGAGCCCGATTTCCTGATCGAGACGCTGCCCTATTACGGCCTGCCCAACGGCTATTCGATGCGGCAGGGACGCTTTGCGACGCTGGTTCCCCTGAGGCTGGCCGATAGCGCCCCCATGTCCCCGACCCGGTTGCTGGAGGCCGCAAAAGCGCTGGGTCGGGCGCGGCGTCGCCCCGTCGTCATCCTGATGACCGAGCCGCTCGACGCAGGCGCCCCCGGCCGCACCATCGACCGTGGACCGTTCGGCCCCTTGCGGCTGGAGCAGGCGGAGGTCCGCCGATTCCTGTCGGCCACCGAGCGGCTGGCCCGGCTGCGCGGGGCGAGCGGCGACGAAAACTACGATGTTTTTCTGGTTCGGGACAGTTGCCCGCCGACACGGGCTTGCCTTGCGTCCCCCCGCGACCGATGACGACCGGGGGGACGGCGATGGCATCGGTGCATCACGACGGTTCAGGCGTTGGGTACGACGCACCGCTTGGCGGGGCGCCGGTCGAGACGCTGACCATCGGTGGCATTCGGATCGCGCGGCTGTCGCGGGAGGATCTGCGGGCCCGGATGCTGGCCGATACGGCGCGGGCGCGTTCGGGGGCGTTGCCGCTGCCGCGGTTCATCACATCGGCCAATGGCAGCGTGATCGCCGATTATCACCGCTCGCCTCGGTTCCGCGCGCTGATCGACGCCGCCGACCTGGTCGATGCCGACGGTATGCCGCTGGTCTTTGCCAGCCGCCTGTTCTGCAAGCGCCCGCTGACCGAGCGGACCGCGACCACCGATTTCCTGCTCGACGCCGCCGATGCCGCCGCGCGCGCGGATGTCCGATTCTATTTCCTCGGCGGTCGTCCGGGGGTGGCGGTGCGCGCCGCCGAGCATCTGCGCAGCCGCTTTCCCGGGCTTCAGGTCGTCGGCGCGCGCCACGGCTATTTCGACGCGGACGAGGCGGAGGCGATCTGCGACCGGATCCGCGCGCTGAAGGTCGACATCCTGTGGGTCGGGCTGGGTAGCCCGGCGCAGGAGCAGTTCGCCGTCAACTATCGCGAGCGGCTGTCCGGGGTCGCCTGGATCCGCACCTGTGGCGGCCTGTTCGACCATTATGGCGGCGGCGTGTCGCGCGCGCCCGACTGGATGCAGGCGATGGGGCTGGAATGGATGTACCGCGCCGCGCGCGAGCCGCTGCGGCTGGGCTGGCGCTATCTCGTGACCAATCCGATTGCGATCTATTTTCTGGCGACGCGGACCCATGACTGATCCCTCGACCCCCACCCCAGATGCCGGGAGCCTTGCTCGACGCCATGCCCGCCATTCCGTCCGATTCGAGGATTTCGCCCGCCCGCAACGCCGCCGCCGCTGGCCCTGGGTGCTGGCGGCCGTGATCGCGCTGGCCCTCGCCGCCGGTCTGGCGCTCTGGTGGTCGGGCGCGGCACAGACGCCGCATGGCGCGCCGCCCCCCGCTCTGTCGCAGGCCGGAGGACCGGTCGCGGGCGAAACCTATCAGTGGAAACCCGTCGCGATCGGGGGCGGAGGCATGATCGCGGGCCTGTCGATGGACCCGCAGGGCAAGACCTTCGTCGTGCGCACCGATGTCTACGGCGCCTATATCTGGGACAAGGCGGCGGATCGCTGGAAACAGCTGGTCACTGCCGCGGCCATGCCCGATTCGTCGCGGGTCCAGAATGGCGGCGCGGGCGGGGCCTATGCGATCGTCGTCGCGCCGTCGCGGCCCGAACGGCTGTTCATGGCGCTGCTCGGCCGGGTCTATCGCTCGGACGATGCGGGGCATAGCTGGACCCAGCCGTCCGCAGGCAATCCCTTCCCCTTCGTCTGGAACGCCAATGACGCGTTCCGCCTGCACGGGCCGTATATGGCGGTCGATCCGACCAATGCCGATCTGGTCCTGCTCGGCACGCCCGGCGCGGGGCTGTGGCGGTCGGCCGATGGCGGCGCGCACTGGGCGCGGGTGGCATCCATCCCCGCCAGCAAGGACCGCCAGCCCGAACCCGGCCTGCAGACCCCCGGCACGCTGATCTGGTTCGAACAGCCCGCCGGCGGTCGCCCGACCGGACGGATCTGGGCAATGGCGGCGGGCAGCGGCATGTTCGTCTCCGACGATCACGGCGCGACCTTCCACCCGCTGCCCAGCCTGGGCGCGCAGCCGATGAGCCTGAAGCACGGCGTCTTCGACCGGCACGGCACCTTCTTTGCGGTCGATGAGGGGGACAAGGCGATCTGGTCCTACAAGGACGGGCGCTGGCGCAACATCACCCAGGAACAGGGGCTCGGCGTCACCCCCTATGCCGCGATCGCCGCCAATCCGCGTGCCGACCAGGTGGTGGCGCTCGACCAGTCGGGCGGCGGCTATGTCAGCACGGATGGCGGCGCACACTGGAACACCGTGACTCACGGCGCCAGCGCGGGGCCGGGCGATCCGCCCTGGCTGCATCTGGCCGACCAGCCCTATTTCACGACCGCCGACCTGATGTTCGACCCCGTCATGCCCAACCGGCTGTGGATCGCGCACGGCATGGGCGTGTTCCGCGCCGACCTGCCGCCGGGCAGTGCTACGCTGAACTGGGTCAGCCAGACGCGCGGGATCGAGGAACTGGTCGCCAACGACGTGATCCAGGCGCCGGGCCAGTCGCCGATCTTTGCTGGCTGGGATTTTGGTATCCATGTGAAGGACGACCTCAACGCCTATTCGACCACCTTCGGGCCGAACGAGCGGATGCTGATGTCGGCGCAGCAGATCGACTGGACCCCGGCGCGGCCCGGTTTCGTCGTCACCAATGCCTCGGACGCGCGGACCGGCTGCTGCTGGGAGGATGGCAATGCGGTGATGGCGGGGACCAGCACCGATGGCGGCCGGCGCTGGACCAAGTTCCCGACCCTGCCGACCCCGCCCGGCACCCGCGCCGACGATCCGTGGCGCATGTCGTTCGGCACGATCGCGGTGTCGTCGGGCGATGCGGACAATATCGTCTGGCAACCCGCCTATAACCGGCAGGCCTTCTATACCAAGGACGGCGGCCGGAACTGGAGCCCGGTCAACCTGCCGGGCGCGAGCGGCACCACGCCGGGATCGTTCGCGCATAGCTGGCTGCAACGCAAGACGCTGGCCGCCGACCGGGTGCGGGGCGGCACCTTCTATCTCTATCATGCGGGCGAAGGGGCCAACGGACCGCTCCAGGGCCTGTGGAAATCGACCGATGGCGGCGCGAGCTGGGCGCAGGTCTTCGCCGGGGAGATCGCGCCGGGCAGCGACATGGCGGCCAAGCTGCGCGCGGTGCCGGGCCAGGCCGGGCATCTGTTCTTCACGTCCGCCTATGAACATATCGCCGATACCGGGCTGCGCCGCTCGACCGATGGCGGCGCGCATTGGCAGGTCGTGCCCGACGTCACCCGGGTCGACGACATCGCCTTCGGCAAGGCGGCACGGGGGTCCAGCTATCCCACCATCTTCCTGTCGGGCCGGGTCGGCGGCGAATATGGCATCTGGCGTTCGATCGACGACGCGCGCAGCTGGCATCGGCTGGTCGATTTTCCGGTCGGCACGCTCGACCAGGTCAGCGTGGTCGGCGCAGACCCCGATGTCTTCGGCCGAGTCTATCTGGGTTATGTCGGCTCGGGCTGGATCTGGGGCGAACCAGCGCCGTGCCGCGCGGCGCCCTATCGCGCCTTGGCAAGCACGGAGTGTGCCGCGGTACGCTGAATCTGTAGGCGCAGTGTTGTTATATGGTACACTGCATCGCGAAAAACCCGGTGCCGCCCCGCACCCGGATTGCATAGACTGATGGCCGGGTCGTGAACCTGCCGATCGACGGAAGACAGGGGGGCTGTCGTCCGGGTCGGCACGGGTCGGCCGACAGATTTGTCGGGCGCACGGGGGAAAAATGTGACTCTGGGATCACTCGACGTGACCGAAACGCAGGGACGCGGACCCGTGTCCTATTCGAACCTGCGCGTCTGCTTCGCCGCGATGCTGGTCGCGACCGACCTGACCTGCCTGATCGCCTGTTTCCTGATCGTCGATATGACCCTGCCGCATTATGTCCTGCATGATGACGGGGAACAGCGTATCGCAGGCATCACCCTGTTGTACCTGCTCGTCGCCAGCCTGACCCGGTGCTATTCGGTGGCGGTCAGCCTGAATTCGATGGTCAGCGGGATCAAGGCGATCCGGGCGCTGGCCGCCGCCGTCCTGCTGTTCGTGGTGCTCGGCTTCCTGTTCAAGGAAGGCCCGGTCATCTCGCGCGTGATGCTGTTCGGCATGTTCGTCATGGGCGCGCCGGTGCTGGCCGCCGGGCGCCTGCTCCTGGCCCAGTCGGGTCCGCGCCTGCTGGGCATGGCACCGTGGGATGTGGTGGTGATCTGCGACAACGTCGCCCCGCCTCCCCCGACCCGCAACATGCGCGTGTACGAAAATGCGGCGACGCATTTCGAGCCGCACACCCGTTCACCCGCCGCCTATGACCTGCTGGCGCGCACCGTGGGCAGCGCCGACCGTGTCATCGTCTATTGCACGGCGGCGCATCGCTGCGCCTGGGCGGCGATGCTGCGCGGCGCCAATGTCCAGGGCGAGATCGTCACGCCCGAACTGATCGAGCTGATGCCGCTGGGCACCTCGCGCTTCAAGGGCGAACCGACGCTGATCGTTGCCCGGTCGCCGCTGTCGCTGTCGCAGCGACTGGTGAAACGCCTGTTCGACCTGACCTTCGCCAGCGTGACCCTGCTCCTGCTGCTGCCGCTGCTCGCCCTGATCATGCTGGCGGTGCGGCTGAGCAGCCCCGGCCCCATCCTGTTCGTCCAGCCGCGCATCGGGCGCCAGAATCGCCAGTTCAACATCTACAAGTTCCGCACGATGCGCGCCGAGCTCTGCGATACGGACGGCGATCGCGCCACCACCCGCAACGACAACCGAGTCACCAAGGTCGGCCATTTTCTGCGCAGTTCCAGCCTGGACGAGCTGCCCCAGCTGTTCAACGTGCTGAAGGGCGAGATGAGCATCGTCGGCCCCCGCCCCCATGCGCTGGGATCGAAGGTATCGCACCAGCTCTTCTGGGAAGTCGATTCGCGCTACTGGGATCGGCATGCGGTCAAGCCGGGCCTGACCGGCCTGGCCCAGGTTCGCGGCTTTCGTGGGCCGACCGAGCATCGCTCGGACCTGGAGAACCGGCTGATTTCCGACCTGGAATATGCCCATCGCTGGACCGTGTGGAAGGACTGCGTCATCCTGCTCCGCACCGTCCTGGTCCTGTTCGGCCCCCAGGTCTTCTGATCCGTAGCCCTCGGCTCAGGCCGCCAGCGCAGTGCCGCCGACCGTCAGCCCCTCGACCAGCAAGGTCGGCTGGCCGACGCCCGCCGGCACGCTCTGCCCGCCCTTGCCGCACACACCGATGCCCTCGTCCAGCGCGAAGTCGTTGCCGATGCCCGTCACCCTGGTCAGCACGCTCGGCCCGTCGCCGATCAGCGTCGCGCCCTTGATCGGCGCGCCGAGCTTCCCGTTCTCGATCCGGTACGCCTCGGTGCAGGAGAAGACGAACTTGCCCGACACGATGTCCACCTGCCCGCCGCCGAAGGACTTGGCGAAGATGCCGTTCTTCACCCGCGACAGCAGCTCGGCCGGATCGTCCTGCCCGCCCTTCATGAAGGTGTTGGTCATGCGCGGCATGGGTGCGTGCGCGAAGCTCTCGCGGCGGCCATTGCCGGTCGGCGCCACGCCCATCAGCCGGGCGTTGAGCCGGTCCTGCATATAGCCTTTCAGGATGCCGTCCTCGATCAGCACCACTTCGCGCGTCGGTGTGCCTTCATCGTCGATCGACAGCGACCCGCGCCGGTCGGCAAGACTGCCGTCATCGACCACGGTGACGCCGGGCGCCGCAACCCGCTCGCCGATGCGACCCGAAAAGGCCGAGGTGCCCTTGCGGTTGAAATCACCCTCCAGCCCGTGCCCGATCGCCTCGTGCAGCAGCACGCCGGGCCAGCCGGGACCGAGCAGCACGGTCATCTCGCCCGCCGGTGCCGCGACCGAGTCGAGATTGACCAGCGCCTGATTCAACGCGACGTCGATGCCCCGCTCCCACGTCTCGCGCGCCACCAGCCGGTCGTAGAGATAGCGCCCGCCCATCCCGAAGCTGCCCGTCTCGCGCCGTCCATTCTGCTCGACCACGACCGAGATGTTCAGCCGCACCAGCGGCCGGACATCGGTGGCGACGAAGCCGTCGGCGCGGACGATCTCGACCACGCTCCAACTGCCCGACAGGCCGACCGACACCTGCACCACGCGGGGATCGCGCGCGCGGGCGGCGGCGTCGATCGTCTGGCAGAGCGACACCTTCTCGGCAAAGGGGATCAGGTCGAGCGGATCGGTCGCGGTGTAGAGGTGCCGGTTGGTCCCCTGCGGCGGCGGTGCGGCGGCGCCCTTGGCGGGGTCGATCAGCGCCATGGTCTGCGCGGCGCGCTGGATCGCGGCCTCGGACAGCTCATTGGCATGGGCGAAGGCGGTCATCTCGCCCGACACCGCGCGCAGGCCGAAACCCGAATGGGTGTCGTAGCTGGCCGTCTTCAGCCGGCCGTCGTCGAAGCCAAACGCTTCCGAGCGCTTATATTGAAGGTAGAGCTCGCCATCGTCGGCGCGTGACAGGGCGCTGGCGGTGAGGCGCAGCGCGGCGTCGGGGTCCAGCGTATCGCGGTAGAGGAACGAGCGGGGATCGGTGGCGGTCATCCACCTGATATAGGGAGGCCGGCAAAGGTTTGAAATCGCCCGCCGGCATTTCCTTCTTCTCCCCTCCCGCAGGCGGGAGGGGCGTGAGTCTCAGTTAACGCCCCGCGCCGTCGCCGTGATCCGGCAGCGTTGCCTGGTTCACCCCATCCGCCGGGCCACCGATCAGCACGAAACGGCGATCACAATAGCCGCAATCGACATAGCCCGTCTCATCGATCTGCAACCACACGCGCGGGTGGCCGAGCGCGGCGCCGCCCGGAATGTCGGTGGCACCGTCGCAAGCGACGCGGGTCTGGGTGACGCGGGTGATTTCGGGCGGCGGCAACATAGCCTCGGGCGATAGCAAGGCGTGCGGCCCCGTGCAATTCCCGAAAACCGGCTTGGCCTGTCCCCGTCACAGGCCTATCGCAGGGGCCATGACCGCATCCACCGAAGCCGCCATCTCGATCCAGGGCATCGCCAAAACCTATCAGGGCGGCAAGCGCGCGCTCGACGGGGTCAGCTTCGACGTGCCGCGGGGGCAGATTTTCGGGCTGCTGGGGCCGAACGGCGCGGGCAAGTCGACGCTCATCAACATCCTGGCGGGGCTGGTGATGAAGACCGAAGGCGCGGCGTCGATCTGGGGCTTCGACATCGACCAGCATCCGCGCAATGCCAAGGCGTCGATCGGCATCGTCAACCAGGAAATCCTGTTCGACCCCTTCTTCACGCCGCTGGAAACGCTGGAGATCCAGGGCGGGCTGTACGGCGTGCCCAAGGCGCAGCGGCGGTCGATGGAGCTGCTGCGCGCGGTCCATCTGGAGGACAAGGCGAACGCCTATTCGCGCACCCTGTCCGGCGGCATGAAGCGCCGGTTGATGGTCGCGAAAGCCATGGTCCATTCGCCGCCCGTCCTCGTCCTCGACGAGCCGACGGCGGGCGTCGATATCGAGCTTCGCCAGCAGCTCTGGGCCTATGTCCGGCAATTGAACGAGCAGGGCGTGACGGTGGTGCTGACCACCCACTATCTGGAAGAGGCCGAGGAGCTGTGCGACCGGATCGCGATCATCAACCATGGTCGCCTGGTCGCCAACGAGCCGACCCGCGAACTGGTCGGCAAGGCGCAGGAGAAGGTGGTCGCGGTGACGGTCGACCGCGATGTGGGCGCGGTGCCCGACCATGCCAGCTTCGGCAAGATCGTCCTGAAGGGCAGCCGCACGCTGGAAATCACCTATGCCAAGGACAAGGTGAATGCCGGCCAGGTGCTGGCGGCGGTGCAGGCGGACGGGTTCGGGATCGTCGACGTCTCGACCAAGGAAGCCGATCTGGAGGACGTGTTCCTGTCGCTGACGCGGAGTGTTGGAGCGTAAGGGATTCCCTTGGCCTTGGCCTTCGCTCAGACTGAACGGGGGTCGGGTTAGAAGATTTTGTTCGCGCGGAGGCGCGGAGGACGCGGAGGTGTCGTACTCCGCTCTTACGCACAGCCTGCCATTATCGACGTTTGAGGCGGAGGATTTGATCGCCAGTCGCCGGACACCTCCGCGTCCTCCGCGCCTCCGCGCGAACCAAAAAACCCAACCCCGTTCAGGCTGAGCGAAGTCGAAGCCCACGCCCCGCCCTCGCCCCAAAACCCAATCACCGCTCCGCCGACGCCCGTTCCAGCACCCAATCCTGGCTGACCACGATGATCGACCGCACCGGCCGCCCATCCGCATCGCGCGAGGGGTCGTAACGATAACGCTGCTCGATCAATCGGCAGGTCGTTTCGTCCAGCGCCGCATTGCCGCTGCTCCGCGTCACGACGCAGCCGCTGACCCGGCCATCCACATTGACGAAATAGCGCACCGTTACGCTGCCGCTCGCACCGGCCTCCGCCGCCGCTTCGGGATAGTCCGAATCCTTGATCCGCCCCTTGATCCGGCGCGGGGGCGTGTCGTCGCCATAGCCGTCGCCATCCCCCGCCCCGCCGCTGCCCCGACCGTTACCGATTCCGCCCGCGCCGGTGCCGGGACCGGGCTTGTCGGACGCGCCCTGGCTGGCCTGCACGCCCGTACCCGCGACGGGCGCGACGACGACCGGCGAGACGGGCGGTAGAACCACGACCGGCGGCGGTGCGACGACCTCGGTCGCCTGCGAACGGAGATTGGGCGGCGCCGCAGCCCCGCGCGGGCGGTGCGTCTGCACCCGTTTGGGCTGGATGCGCGGCGGCGGCGGCGCGGGCGGCTTCACGTCGAAGCTGTTCAGCGCCTCCGTCGTGACCGGCAGCGGCGGCACGAAGCCCAGCCCGACGACCAGCGCATAGCCCATCGCACCCACGATCAGACCCGTGGGAATGGCGGCGCGCAGACGGTCGCGCCAATCGGGCCGGGCCAGCGTCATCGCCGGGAGGTGGGAAGCCCCGCCATGCTCGGCAAGGCGTTACCCCCTGTCCCCCGCCCCGCGTCCGTGCCAGAGGGTACGCCATGACCCCCGCGCCCCAAGGAGCCTGCGCATGACCGATTCCGATATCCTGATCGTGGGGTCGGGCGCGGCCGGGCTGACCGCGGCGCTGAATCTCGCCGATCGGTTCAAGGTCACGGTGCTGGCCAAGGGCAAGCTCAACGAGGGCTCGACCGCCTGGGCGCAGGGCGGGATCGCCGCCGTGCTCGAACCCGGCGACACGTTCGAGAGCCATATCGAGGATACGATGGTTGCGGGCGCCGGGCTGAACGACCGCGCCACCGTCGAGTTCGTCGTCGAGAACGCCCCCGCCGCGATCGAACGCCTGCAGAAGCTGGGTGTGCCCTTCGCGACCGAGGGCAATATGCTGCACCTGACGCGCGAGGGCGGGCATTCGCATCGCCGCATCGTGCATGTCGCCGACGCGACCGGCTGGGCCGTGCTCGACGCGCTGCTGAAGGCGGCGGACGCGCACCCCAATATCACCATGGTCCCCGATCAGGTCGCGATCGACCTGGCGACCAGCCGCCATGAGATGCGCTATTCGGGCGCGGGCCATGTCTGGGGCATCTATGCGGTCGACCGGCGGACGGGCCGCGTGGTGCTGCACAAGGCGCGCGCGACGATCCTGGCGACCGGGGGCGCGGGACGCACCTATCAATTCTCCACCGCGCCCAAGGGGGCGACCGGCGACGGCATCGCCATGGCGTGGCGGGCAGGCGCGCGCGTCTCCAACATGGAGTTCATGCAGTTTCACCCGACCTGCCTCTACAATACCCAGGTCAAGAATTTCCTGATTACCGAGGCGGTTCGCGGCGAGGGCGGGCATCTGAAGATCCCCGAGACCGGCCACCGCTTCATGCCCGATTTCGATCCCCGCACCGAACTGGCCCCGCGCGACATCGTGGCGCGCGCGATCGACCATGAGATCAAGCGGCTGGGCCTGGACTATGTCCATCTCGACATTAGCCACCAGCCGCCCGCCTTTGTGCGCGAGCATTTCCCCAACATCCACGAAAAGCTGCTGAGCCTCGGCATCGACATGACGGTGCAGCCGATCCCGGTCGTCCCCGCCCAGCATTATACCTGTGGCGGCGTCATCGTGGACCGCGACGGGCGCACCGACCTGCCCGGCCTCTATGCGGCGGGCGAGGTGACGCAGTCGGGGCTGCACGGCGCCAACCGCCTCGCCTCCAATTCCCTCCTCGAATGCTTCGTCTATGGCGAGGCGTGCGCCAACCATATCGCCGCGCATTGGGACGAGCTGCCCCCGCCGCCCGCGATCCGCCCCTGGGACGAAAGCCGCGTCACGGACTCGGACGAAGAGGTGGTCATCAAGCAGAACTGGACCGAGATCCGCCGCTTCATGTGGAATTATGTCGGCATCGTGCGCACCACCAAGCGGCTGGAGCGCGCGCAGCACCGCATCCGGATGCTGACCGACGAGGTGAACGACTATTACGGCCATTTCCGCGTCACGCCCGACCTGATCGAGCTGCGCAACCTGCTCCAGACCGCCGAACTCATCGTCCGCTGCGCGCTCCATCGCAAGGAGAGCCGGGGGCTGCACTATACGCGCGACTATCCCGACATGCTGCCCGAGGCGGTGGACACGATCCTGATCCCGTGAGGAATTCCTCCCCTGGAAGGGAAGGTGGCGCGCGTAGCGCGTCGGAGGGGTGTCCCCCTCTCGATGGCGCGACACCCCTCCGTCAGGCTGGCGCCTGACACCTCCCCTTCCAGGGGAGGAATTTCCTGTGTTTCGCATCTTATCGCGTCGCAGCGGCCTTTCGTCGCAAGCCCTGTGCGGAGGGATTTCCCCCATTCGGTCAACACGTAAGGATGCCCAGGTGCAGCGGGGTAAGGCGGTGACGAAGCGAGTATCGAACGGCGGCCTGCGTATCGGGGCGGCCGGGCTTCTGGCTCTGGGGCTATCGGCGTGCGGGGCCGATACGCGGCCTAGCGCCACTACCCACGCGCCCAGCACGCCCGAACCCCAGGTCGCGGTGTCGATGCCGCTGCCCCCGCCC
>Ga0209816_1000785_pt1 | contig 24387 bp, 26 predicted proteins | sample CoawatmetaG01DNA_FD_187509 | JGI IMG/M metagenome (GOLD analysis project Ga0209816, IMG submission 187509) | Marine microbial communities from the West Antarctic Peninsula - Coastal water metaG017-DNA (SPAdes) (version 2) | ecosystem: Environmental > Aquatic > Marine > Coastal ...
GTTGTACTAATGAAGTCTTCAACACAGAAAGCAAAATCATAACCTTGCTGTGCTCGAAACCTGAAGGTGCCCTTGTGATCAGGTAATTGCCCTTTGATATATTTTTCATGAAGCCCCATAAAAGAATTAAAATCATCAATTAATGTAAAATTCTCTTTAACCTTGAGATTACGAAATGGTGTGGCAATATGTTTTGAATACTTTGCGTGTTGACGATGTCTTGATTTTTTAAGTTTTGGTCTAGCAGCTATGGAGACACTTAAAGAGCTTTCTAGATCTTTAATTTCGTTAGCGCTTAATTCGCCATCAAACTTTTTGTTTTGCGAAGCATAAAACTTAATAAGTGCTTGCTCTGTTTTTCCACCATAGCTGCCATCTACTGACCCAGGGTTATACCCAAGTTTGGTTAGTAATTCCTGCGCTAAGAGTACATCTTCGGCATATAGAGCTGTTGAAGTAAATGCCAATGACAAGATGGTGGCTAAGGCTAGTGTAATACGTCTCATAGTGGTGTCCTTTTTTCTGAGTCTTATTTAAGACTTTATTGAGAAATTTTACGGTTATTTTTGTGCTCTTGAACCTTATCAAGGTATGTTTGAATCCGAGATTGAACAGAACTCGCACTTGCAGACCTGACTAGCGCCATCATATCTGAATCTCGGTGATCTGAACGCTTTTGCCATGCTAGCTCTGCATAAGTTTTTACATCTGTTTGCTTTACTTGAGAGAGGATTTTTTTTTCAACATCCATCCATTCATCATATTCTTTAATCTGGGAAATAAAATTTGTCCTCAAAGCATCCGGTGCGTCGAAAGGTTTGTCTCGAAGAAGCAGTTGACGGGCATTATCTTCACCAACTAGTACCGATAGACGGCGGGTTCCCAGTACTAGCCCAAACTTCGGACCAGGCATCATAAATCGAGCATCACTGGTGGCTATACGCCAGTGGCACGCAGCCACGAGATCGGCTGCTGCACCAAAACATGCGCCATGAACAAACGTCACAGTTGCAAGCGGACAATGGTAGACAGCCTGTAAAAATTTCTCCACCTGAATGAAGCGCAGCACCAGTTCACCGTCTGAAGATGTCTTGATATCGCTCAAATCAAATCCACCAGAGAACCCCTTTCCATTTCCCTGAAAGACAACCATACGCGCCATCGATTTCTCAGCTTTTGACAGCGCTTGAGTTAACTCGAGTATTATGTCTTGATTAAAAGCATTAAGTTTTTGAGGACGATTTAAAATAATCCGCACAATTAGTCCATCTTCCACATACCGTACTAGCGTCATTAAGCTATCCCATCTGGCATTTTCAGCCACTCATCCGCGACCTCTTCATTGTGTGCGCCCAAGGAAGGAGGAGACCTATAGATTTCAAAATCAAAGTCAGTCATTTTTATTGGAAATGCTGTTGTCTTCGTAATCGCGTTGTTTGGCAAGGTCATTGAATGAACAAGATCCATACTTTTTATTTGATCGCTGTTTAGGACCTCTGGGAAAGTATTGATCGGCGAACAAGGAACACCGCGAATATCCATCTCAGTCAACCAAAACTGTGCTGTTTCTTTTTCAAATTCTGGTTGTAACAAAGCAACTAAGTCTTTTTGATTTCGTGCTCTCGAAATTTGAGTTTTAAATCTTGGGTCTGTAATAAGATAACTTAAGCCAACTGCGTCAGCCACCTCTTCCCAAAGTCGATCATTTCCAGCAGCAATTACAAAAGGTTCGTCTTTGCTCCGAAATGCTTGGTATGGGGCATTGCGAGGGTGCGCTGAACCAAGCGCTTGTGGGGTATTTTGCGTTCCAAAAAACTCCGATGTCTGCAATGCAGAAATTCCGATTAGACTGCCCAGCATTGAACAATCGATATATGCTCCTTGGCCAGTTTGTCGTGCTTGCATCAGGCGCGCAAGAATAGCATATGCTGCATAAAGTCCAGCGCAAAAATCTCCAACTGGAACGCCACATTTTATTGGGTTGCCATCCGCCTCCCCTGTGACGCTCATTAAACCGCTGAAAGCCTGAACAGTCACATCAAAGGCACCTTTTGTTGCATTTTCTCCAACTTGGCCAAATCCAGAAACAGAACAATAAACCAATATTGGCTTTATTTTCTTGAAGTCTTCATATCCAAGACCAAGGCGCGGAAGCACCCCAGGTCGATAATTCTCTACGACAACGTCACAAACAGCGACTAAATTCTTTAAATGTTCTACATCATTTTTATTTTTGAAATCAGCAGTAATTGAACGTTTATTTCGGTTTATTGATGCAAAGTTTTCACTGAAAACATCTCCGGCGGTTCCTGCTGTCAGTGGTGGCCAAGCCCGCAATCCATCGCCTACGACAGGTCTTTCAACCTTAACAACATCTGCCCCCAAATCTGCGAGCAGAGATCCCACAAACGGACCAGCTGCAATTTGGCCAAATTCTAGCACTTTTACACCAGCAAGCGGTTTGACGTTTTGGTTGCTCATTTGAATAATCCTTTTTAATTAATTTTGTACTTTCACAATACAGGGTGTTTCAGTTTTTCCCTTTATATCAAAAATCGATCTTCCTGTGTGATTTAGATGCTTACCGTAAGTGTGAATTGAAAGTGCTAATTCGGCACCATTGTTCCAAACACTGTGAATATCCTCTGGCAAACAGCACACAGCCTTTCCAGGATAGAGCGTTTCTTCATGCGTTTTTTGTAGATCTGCAAACCCTTGCTTGGACCCATCATCCAAACGTTTATAATTCGTTTCATGTTCTTGCCCTTCAATTCCAGCAACAACCGCCCAAGTTTTATGATTATGCGGCTCAAGGCCTCGTCCAGGTGCCCAAGCAATAACGAACACTGCAAGTTCGTGGTTATTCTCTTCGTGTAGAATATGAAGTCCAAAACCTTGATCAGGATCTACTTCGCGGTATTCAGGTTTTATCCAACTTTTATCTGCCGCAAGGCGTTTAGCGAGAGGTTTTATATTTTCTGTGATTGCTTCTTGACTGACCTCTCGTGAAACAATCGCACGTATGTCTTTGATATAAGTCTCTACTAAATAGTTTTGCACTTGTAACCTCCCTTAATACCCTCAATTTTTTTTGCCAATAATCGCAAACTGAATATTGGTCAGTATTCAACATTAGTAGTCAGCTTAAGTTCGAAAATCAATTAAGGAACTATATAAATAATGGAACGTTTTGAAAACTCTCAAAAATGCATAACGCCCATAGCTCGAGCACTAGCTACTCTTTGGGACTTTATACGTGAGGAAAAACTCACCCTAGTCGACCTACAATATCCAACTAAGTCGCTAGGAACACTCCTCACAAAATAATAAGAATTCTGTTTGAGTGCTAAGTAAAAAGCTAATTTGTTATCTAGTCTGCACACTACTTGAGGTCTCGCTCATAAAACAGAAACGAAGTAATAAGTACGAATAAACAAATAAAAAGTAGCTTAAAAAGCTACTAGATATAAGAGAATGTATTTCTATCTAAGTTGGTTAACAGCAAAAATTAATTCATTGCCTTTCGTAAATTTTCCATCGTTTCTTTTATTGACTCTAGGTAAACTTCAGAAATAATTTTTCCGTCCTCATCAAACTGTTGGGATGCTTGGGCCACGCATACTATTGGAGAATTTATTATCCGTGGGCCAAAAGGGGTCAAGCATGCCCGAACCATGTATTGAGCTGTTTCTCCACCAGTCCGACCTGCCGCAGCGGACATAATGATAACTGGCTTTTCTTTCCAAACTGATCCAGGAATTCTACTAACCCAATCTAGGGAATTCTTTAACACACCTGAAATTCCTTTATTATATTCCGGGGAAGCAATGATCACCCCATCCGCCACTTTGATATCGTTGTGCAGATTTAGTGTAGATTTTGGTGTTTCGACATCCTCATCATCACCATTATATAGGGGTAAATTTAAGTTTGCTTCCTTAAAATTACACTTTCCATATAACCGAACAGCTTCTAATAACAATTTTCGATTAAGCGAACTTTTTCGCAATGAACCGCATAATCCTATAATTTTCTTATCAGTCATGCATTACCCCATTTTCTTACGGTTGTGAGTTTGATTATAATTTAATTTAGGACCTTTTGGAACAATTCTGGAGGGATTAATAGTCTCGTGACTAGCATAATAATGATTTTTGATATGCTGCATATTGACGGTGTCTGCAATGCCCGGGTGTTGATAAAGATCAAGAAGATAATTCCATAGGTTAGGATAATCGATTATACGACGAATATTGCACTTAAAATGTCCGACATAAACTGGATCAAAACGAATGAGAGTAGTAAATAATCGCCAATCTGCCTCTGTAATTTGACTCCCAGTTAGATACCTTTTCAAAGAAAGTGTATCTTCGAGCCAGTCTAGGGTATCAAAAAGAGGTATTAATACCTCTTCGTAAACCTCTTGCGTGGTAGCAAACCCACAACGATAAACACCGTTATTTAGGGTGCTATAAACACGGTCATTAAACACATCAATTTCTTGACGTAGTCCTTCTGGATAGTAATCCGCAACAGTCGCACCAAATTTATCAAATTCAGAATTAAACATTCGTATAATCTCAGAGGACTCATTCGATACGATAGTTTTATTTTTTTTATCCCAAAGCACTGGAACTGTTACACGTCCAGAAAAGTCTGAAACCGCTTTAGTGTAAATCTCATGTAAGAGTTGAGCGTCATTCACAGTATCTGGTACTACACCTTCAGCCGCATCAAATGTCCATCCATTCTCAACCATATACCAATGCACAACTGATACTGAGATCATGCTCTCCAGTCCCTTTAAAGTTCGAAAAATCATAGCTCGATGAGCCCAAGGACAGGCTAATGATACATAAAGGTGATAGCGGCCAGGTTCTGCATTAAAACCACCAACCCCAGTTGGACCAGCGGTCCCATCCTTTGTAATCCAGTTACGAAACTGGGCCGCTTTACGTTCAAAACGACCGCCAGTTGATTTGGTATCATACCATTGATCAACCCACTTCCCATTTTGTAATAGCCCCATAATTTATCCTATCTGCTAATGGTCTAAGGGTTTAATAAATCTGTCGTTTCGAAGATCATTAAAAGCTGTTTGAAGTTCTTCTTTGGTATTCATGACAATGGGTCCGTGCCAAGCAACGGGTTCTTTTATTGGAGTGCCAGCCACAAGTAAAAATCGCATACCTTCGGGGCCAGCCTGAACAACGATTTCATCCCCCGTTCCAAATTGAACTAACGTTCGATTACCAGACATATCTCGAATATTGAGTTCTCGTCCTAAGACTTCTTTCTCCAAAAGAATACCTTTTGGTGTGGACGCATCCGCGAATTTACCTGCTCCTTCAAAAATGTAGGCAAAGGTATTCCTATAGGTGTCAACTTTAAATGATTTTCGAAGACCAGCTGGTACATTAATATCGAGGTAGAGCGGATCTGCTGCAATACCGTCAACTGGTCCTTTCTTACCCCAAAACTCTCCAGTAATAACTTTTACCTTTGTTCCATCATCATCAGTGATCTCAGAAATTTCTTTTCCTTGCACGTCTTGGTACCGTGGGTTTGTCATTTTAAGGCTGCCTGGAAGGTTAGCCCAAAGTTGGAATCCATGCATTTGTCCACGTGCATTCCCAGTTGGCATTTCTTGATGCATAATACCAGAACCTGCCGTCATCCACTGAACATCACCGTTTGATAATGTTCCACTATTTCCAAGACTGTCATTGTGTTCGACGGAGCCGTTAAGAACATATGTGATTGTTTCTATGCCTCGATGAGGATGCCAAGGGAATCCATTTTTATAGGCTTCTGGAGAATCATTACGAAAATCATCAAACAGAAGAAATGGATCATGAGTTTCAGGAGCGTTAAAACCAAAAGCTCGATGTAAATGAACTCCAGCTCCCTCCATAGTTGGGGTCGCCTTGCTCGTAGAGATTGCTGGACGAATTGACATTTTTTACTCTCCAAATACTTAATTATTAATTTATATAACTATATTTTAAACCCCTAACGATATTATATTTATTTTTTATTTTTATCTAACAAAATGATCACCTGCTCTTTATGTAAATATAAAACGCAAATTGATAATGCACCTAAAACTACTGCTGGCAGTGAGGATGGCCCTAGGATGAATATGTGAGTAAGCACGGCACCAATCATTGTCACTGTCAGAGTTAAGGCTCCTAGCGCCTGTCTGTTGGGTGTCCATAAAAGAATTACCCCAAGCACTTCTACAAATCCTGTTAAGTATCTTAACCATTGACCCAATCCAATATGGTCAAATGTCTTGACCATCATTTCAACCCCAATAATTTTTGTAACACCTGCTGCTAAAAATGCAAAAGTTAGGATTACACGTAAAGTTACCGAAAAATACTTCATATCTTCTCCATAAAAAGTGATTTGCAATGTAGTACTAGAAATATGGAACTACATTGCATTTAAATTTGTTTATTAATTAGATTTTCTTACCTCATATTCAGCTTTTTTGGTTTGATACTCATCTTCAGAAAGTGCGTGCCATCCAATACAATTCCCAGAAGGGGAACGTCCACAACCACATTTTATTATTTTATTCATTACTTATCCTTTCGTAATTTATAAGATACTGATTTCTTTTATATTGATAATATTAATTTGATAATATATTAAAAAAGAAAGACATTCTTAACAAAAAGTTGATAATAATGCGATTTGATAAACGGTTTGAGGTTTTGATAAAAGTTGCTCAAATTGGAAGCTTTACTGGAGCCGCTAATGAGCTTGGAATTTCTGGTGCAGCAGTAAGTAAGCAGATTAAATTCTTAGAAGACAGGCTAGGGATTGTTTTATTCAACCGCACAACGCGGGTTGTCACCTTAACTGAGGCCGGAAAAAAACTCTTTGATACAGTTAATAAAGCTGGTGATGAGATATCTGAAGTTTTGGATACTTTAGCTGAGGGGTTGGAAAAACCCTCAGGAGTATTAAAAATAAATGCTCCTATGGCCTTTGGTGAGAGGTTTCTAGTAGCTCCAATAACAGAATATTCGCTTACTTATCCAGAAGTTATTTTGGATATAGAGTTTAATGATCGAAGAGTTAACTTAGTGGAAGAAGGTTATGATCTCGTTATTAGAATTGGTAAGTTGGAGGACTCAGGTCTTATAGCAAAAAAACTATGTGATTTTGAAACTTCTATTTGTGCAAGCCCATCCTTCATCAAAAAATATGGCCTACCAAAGACGCCAAATGATTTACAAAAAATACCATTAATTCATTATAAAAATTCATCAACAGGGTTATCATATCATTTTAGGGATCCGAAAGGTGTATCAGAGTCAATTGAGTTGGAGCCTGTAATTCATACAAATAGTTTGGAAATGCTAATTCAAAGTACACTAGAAGGAATTGGGTTTTCAAATATACCAACTCATTTTTGCCATAATTATATACATGATGGAAGATTGATTAAACTTTTATCTGAATATAAAGCTCTTCCTGAAAGAGGTATATATGCAGTCTATCCTGACCGACGATTTCTTCCAATGAAAGTGAGGCTATTTATAGATTTTTTAAAAAAATCTCTAATTAATAGTAACCCGTAAACTTTATTCCACTTAACTATAACCGAGGTAGCGCTTCGGCACGACCGCACGGTGCATCCACTCTACACAGGCGATGAAGTCGTAGACTGGTAAACCAGTGTGCTCATGAATATCAGCGGCAAAAGGTGGTAGTGAGGTGCACTCTAGCATGATAGCACCAATTTCTGGGTCATCGTCACACGCCTTTCCAATCAACTCACAGAGTTCGTCTCTGAAAGCATTAAACTCAAACCCGTTTACACCTTTTTGACCCTTGGGCTTGTCAACTAAACAAAAGGAATTGAACACTGGTGCATCATCCAACCCTATGACCTTGATACGATCGTTTATATCCGCGCCAACGGCTTCAAAATACTCAAAGGTCAGAAGCCGCTTGGCTGCCGTGACAACAACAACTGATTTCTCGGGAGGCATCATCTGATGGATTATGGGTAGCATAATCAACGGCGACGTAAGGATTGGTATGCTGACATGTTTAGCTAGAATCGGCTGGATAAGTGAAAAGAAGCCGCACCACATCGCAATAGATTTGACGCCATCTGCCTCGAGCTCCTGCGCAGCATGAATACAATTCTGAACCAGTTCAGAGTAGGACCCATCAGGTAGTATTGCCGGTGGTGATGGGTTGGTAGGAACATCGCGAATTTCTCGGATAAGTACGGGGAAAGGATAGGATGTTGGGTTACCAACATCTCCGGGTGGCATAGCAAAAGTCTGACCTACAAACTTTAAGATTCCAACACTGTAGCCTTGCAGTACATGTCCACCTTTTAAGTACATCTAATGCTCCAATACACACTAGAATAATATGCTAATAAAAACCAACTAAAGCAAGTTTTTTTCTTAGTGTGGCATCTTGCTACACTTCATAAAGTTGACTTGATTAATTTTATAATTAAATAACCAACTAGAGTTTAAAATTAATTTAAACTTGTTCATTTAAATTAACTAAGAAAGCTAAAGCAAACATGAGATACACACCAAAAAATATTGTTATTTTAACAGTAACATTTTTTCTGACTAGTTTTACTTTTTCCACTTCTTTTGCTGCAAATGTAGAAGTAGAAATGTTAAATAAACAAGATAAGGAACGTATGGTTTATTCAGAAAAAATTGTAAGAGTAAATGTAGGTGAAAAAGTTATTTGGAAAGCAACTTCGAAAGGTCACAATGTTGAATTTATTAAAGGTGGAGTTCCAAAAGGCGTTAAAAAATTCAAATCTAAAACTAATAAAGATGTAGAGTATACATTTGATATTCCAGGAATTTACGCCTATTGGTGTGTACCTCACAAAACGATGGGTATGATTGGATTTGTAATTGTTGGTGATGATAAATCTAATTTAGAAGTTATAAAAAAACTTAGATATTCAGGAAAGTCTAAAAAACTTGTAAAAGAGTTATTAAATTCTATATAAAATTATTAGAAGGTTACACTCTTACCCTGCCCTTTTAATCCCAAGTATAACTTGAGAGCCTCAGAGAGATTTACTGAAGCCAGTTCATCTACGCTCATAACCTCTTTTAAGAGTGATACTTAACGTTGTTGTATGACTCTTAAAAGGACTCTGAGAAATGTGTATTTGTATATCCCAGGGCTAGAACTACCAGGGGCATAGGGAGTGGCATTGCCTAAAGAAACCACAACAGAAGTAAGACTAACATTGCGCCTTTGGCAAAACTTAGCCAGTACATTATGTAATGAGATAATCCAAATTTTATTCTCTGGTCTTCACAATGCGCTTTGTGCCATTTGATCATCATTTATTCCCTTTTTTAGTTTCTAACATTCCACCAAGCATCTTCAGCTTTGATCGTGTATCCCAACTCAATAGGATCAAATGATAGGTTGGACTATGCATTACAAATAGTATCAAAGACAATGCAGAGAACTTTGAAGCGTTACCAAGAGGTTACAGCTAACGAAGAGGGTTACTAAAGAAATAGAAAAAAACATAAAAGAATAAGCGCAGGAATGCCAAACATATAAAAAAGACCCTTACCCAATGTCATCTTTTTAACTGGTTTATAGCCAAATGCCTTTTCTCCAATAGCCTCAATGATACCCCACACTAAGGGAACAATAATAAAAGCCGCCAAACTTACCCATATCATCTAATAATACTCCTTACTTTATGCGGTATTCCTTGCAAAGTAGTCGCCCTGCACGTCTCGAGTGGTTTTGTCCGGCAGAGCCTGGTTTATTAAATGTTTCGTATATTTATCCTTGAAAAATTTGAAAACTGCAAATACGATTTAAAGATATTAATTAAATAGGAGAGTAAAAATGCTTGGAGAAAAAGTTGGTTCAATGAACTTTAAGGAAACTAGTAAGGCGATACCGTCTGGAAAATATGGGTTGCCTGCTATGGAAACTAGCACAGTTGGTGGTGGAAAACTGTTGGGCCATGATGTGATGGCGCAAGCAACATTTAGTGCTACGATGCGACCAGACGGTTCGTGGTTGGGCGATTGTCCTGCGGGCATTATATTTTGTGCAGAGGGTGTTGCCACATACATATGCAATGGTGTTGGGAACATGACGGAAGCTGGTGGCGTGTCATTTAGAGGCGGTGCTTCATTTGAAACTACATCTGAAGCGTTATCTGAACTGAATGGTAAGTATTATATGTTTACCTACGAATCAGATCCAGAGGGTAATGCAGAATGGAACCTTTACCCCTGTAAATAATAAAAATATGGGCTTAGAGCTTCAGTTCTAAGCCTTTTCATTACCTCAAATAAACAAAGCAGAGGGTTATAAAAACGAGCTTACCGGTACCTATAATTACACATTATTTTAGGTGGGCTTGAAAGTAATATCTGTAGTATTTACTGATGTTTTAATGATAAAATACAGCTAAAAGGATATGTACCTGACTGGACGATGGTTTATTAAAAATAATACTTACGTTAGTCATTGCAAATAAGCTTAATAAAAACCTAATGGGCTAAACTATTATATGAATGGAAGGTAAAAGTCTCGAACCTGATCAACAGTTTTACCTTTAAGCCTATTAAATTCATCCCTTTTTAGAAAAATTAACGCATCACAAAGTAAGCTCCCTACTGCGCCACGCAACGGCGCATCGTTGTCGAGAGCATCCATTGCCCGATCAAGACTGGGAGGCGTATGTCGCGTAGCACGCGTATTTTCCATTCCATCCAAATCTTCCGCATCAGTTAACGGCAAGTTTTTTGTCACACCAAGTTTAGCCGCTTGTAAAACAGCATTTACGGCAAGGTATGGATTTGAAGCACAATCTGCCATGCGATGTTCTAATCGAGCTGATTTAGGCGATTTAGTAGATGTGCGCGTAGTTACCAATCGATGATCTTCTGCCCAATTAGCCCAATAACCAGCCATACTTGCAGGATTTAATCTGTCATAACTATTCACAGTTGATGCTAAAAGACCTGACAAGCCTTCATGATGATAGATTAAGCCGGCTATGGATTGTTGTGCTACTTTGGACAAAGATCCATTGGGAGCAATTATGTTCTGTCCAGAGTTGTCCTCAAAACTAAAATTGATATGCAAACCAGATCCACCACGATCTGGAATCGGTTTTGGAAGAAACGTAATTAAAAGTTCTTTTTTCAGAGCGATTTCACGGGCCATCATACGCAGTAAAAAAGCATCATCGCAGGCCTTGAGTGGATCATTAAATCTTAGGGTTAATTCAAATTGACCATTATCAAATTCACCATTCATACTTTCAATTGGGATATCACAAAGGTTTGCCATCTCCCAAATATCATCCATTACACCACGAGGATCATTTGAAGGTCCCGTGCCATAAACAAATGCTCCTGGTGTATCATATGGTCGCCAAACACCATCAGAATCTCTTTGAAACAAATAAGCTTCTGTTTCCAACCCTACCTTTGGAAACAGTCCAAGATCCTCCCACTCCCCAATAGTACGCCTCAATTGAGAACGCGCACACAATCCAAAGGGTTCATCGTCAACCTGCAAATCACCAAGCGCAATTTCTGTATTAGGCTGCCAAGACTTTCTGCGCTCTTCATCCAGCACCAATTCCATATCTGGGAGCCCATCATAAAAGCCACAACCAGGTACCGCCAGCAAATCACGATCAAAACTAACTGCAAAAGCTCCACGAGCAAACCCAACTTTTCCAGACGCTGCAACATCCCTTGGTAAATATTTGCCCCGTGGTAAGTTTAAAAGATCACAGAAAAGTGCTCTGCTCCTAATTTTTTTACTATTTACCATGGTGGCTCTATCCTACTTTTACTTTGAGTTTTTTGACACCACAGATGAAATTTGAACGAGTCCAAGTTGGGGGTTCCACAGCTTTAATAAAATCAATTCTTTTTACTAATTCTTCTAACGTGATACGTACTTCTAGTTTAGCAAGGTGCATACCTAGGCAGACATGCGCGCCACCCTGCCCAAATGCGAGATGTCGATTTGGGGTACGATCTAATTGGACCTGGTTAGGGTTATCAAAAACTGCCTCGTCCCTGCTCCCAGAAACAAACCAAAGTAGAACTTTATCCCCTTTTTTGATTATTTTACCATGTAAGTTTACATCACTTGTGGCAGTGCGTCTAAAGTGCATCGTAGGCGAGGCAAGGCGTATAACTTCATCCGCAACAGTATCCCAATATTGTCCAGTTTGTAGTTTTGGGATCAATAGTTGATCCTGAGAGAGCAAATGAAGGGCCATAGCAATTGAATATCTCGTGGTGTCATTTCCAGCTGCAATTAATAAACAAAAAAAGTTTTTGAATTCTAATTCATCTAGTTGGTCATCACCCGACATCATACGGGCCAAAACTCCATCTGGATCGACGCATTTTCGACCAGCCAACACCTCTGCAGCATAATCGTAAAGCTGTTTACCAGCTGGGCTACGAAATGGCATCAAACGGTAGGCTTGCGTATCAACTTTATCTATGACGTGTTGTGTGAAATCAGGGTCTGAATTACCAATCAATGCATCCCCTTTTTCAACTAACCAAGCGAGATCACTGTCTTGCACTCCCAGAATACGACCAAGCATCATCATTGGTAATTCCTTGGCTATCTCCTCCACAGCATCAAATTCAGATTTCACAATCGCCTTTTCAACAATATTTGATGCTAAGCTCCTTATTACTTCTTCAAAATTGGCAACCACCGGTTTTGCAAATTTAGGGTTAACCCGACGTCGGGTCCCTGTGTGCTCTGGCATGTCCGTTTCTTGAAAGGTGCGTCGCGCCATATACTCTTCATGACTTTGATCCTCAACACGTATGCCTTGCGCAGATGAAAAAAGATGGCCTTCTTTATTTGCATTTAAAATGTCAGTGTGGCGCGTGAGGTTCCAAAATCCGCGGGTATCACCATCCCCCTCTGACCACGAGACTGGATCCTCTTTTCGTAACCTCTCAAAGGTCTTGTGGGGGACACCATGCGCAAAACTATCATGCTCAAAAAGGTTCAAATGACCGTTATCAAACATCACAAACCTCCTTTAAAAAACTCAGTGCACCAAGTTGCGTATACATGGCCCTCTGTGGGGTCATTAATTTGTGACAAAGCGGGTCGTGGATCAAAGCTTGGGACTTTTTGTGCAGTATAAGATACCACTGATGTCATAAATTCCGGCGTAAACTCAGGATGTGCCTGTGTTGTAAAGATATGATTTCCTTTGGAAAAGCTGGCAATCTTGCAATTTGGTGTAGAGCCTAAAAGCTTTGCGCCTTCGGGCAGATGAGTAACTTCGTCCTCATGAAAAACATACATTGGTAGCTCTTGTTTGTTTGGCTTCATCCATAAATTTTTTTCAAAAAAATGGGTTTTCTCAACTCCCACATTATATCCATTTTTAGATTTCTTTACTGTACCACCTAAAGCATCAGCTATGATCTGATGGCCAAAACAGGCGCCTATTAAAGGTTTTTTTGCATTGTCACAAGCGCGAACAAAGGCAACCAAATCTTTAGTAAATATATGTGTGTCTAAGACACTAAGAGGGCTACCTGTGATAAGAAAAGCGTCTTGTTCATCTAAAGATTTTGGAATCTCCCCGCCGATTGTCATGTAAACTTTGTATTCAAACCTTATTTCGTGGGCATCGAATAAATCACGAAAACGATGCGCATCATCAGGGTAGGCATCCCCTACCTCAACTGATTTGTCATGGTTGGTTTGTAGTATCCCGAGTTTAATTCGTCTCATGTTTTTACTTTAAATAATGGGACCACAAACGCCTGTGGTCCCGGAATTATGTTCAGATTATTCTGCATTTATAGCATTTAATTCTGCTAATTTTTTTCGATCAACAACAATACGAGCTTCAGATGCACTCTGATCTTGCCAATAAATACGCGCACCAGTTTCCTTCATCAACTGTTGTGCTTCAGCACCAGCCATAGTCGCAGATGCGATTTCAGCCAACTTATCAATAATTGCCTGTGGTGTGCCTTTTTTAACAAACAAACCATTCCACAATTCTATGTTATTGATGCCTGTTTGAGTTGCCAACGTCTCAACTCCATTTAACTTACTGATCGGTTCTTCCCCGATACTCGCTAACACGTTGATTTCACCAAGACATGGCTCAATCAATGCCAAAGTCGTATTGATTACATCAGCATCACCAGCTGCAAGTGTATTACAATCTAGCATGTCAAAAGCACTATCATCAGCAAACTCAAAGCCTAGCTTTTTAGCGCCGGCGAACGATGCTTGTGTTGGAGTCAAGCCGCCTCCGAAATGGCCTAAAACAACATCATTATTTTTTGCATATGCCGCAAGTTCAGCCATATTTTTATAAGGGGCATCACCAGAGGCAGCTAGTACAAATGGATAAGTTAAGAAAATACCAACAGGTGTAAAACTATCATCTTCGATACCAATATCAATCAGTGGTCCAACAACCGGCACGCCGATTACAAATGAGCCTACTATTGAACCATCAGTGGGGCCATTAAGCACCTCTAAAGCACCAGGAAACGGACCATCACCACCGCCAGGTTTGTTAACAACAGATGCAGACTGTCCAGTCACTTTTTGCATGTCAGCAGCAATCATACGCGTAAGAATGTCTTCAAAATCACCTGGAGGCCATGGCACAATAAATTGTACTGGTCCTTCTGGATACTCGGCTGTTACGGGCGTTGCGAACCAAAAACCCGCCGTCGCCGCAAAAAATGTAGCCAATAATAGTTTTTTCATTTTTCCTCCTCCTGTTAAAGCTTTAACTATCGTATGGTCGGCGGTTTTTTACCATCGACCAGATTATAAAGCATACAATGACTAAAATAGATATTGCAAGCACTGCCGACACTGGCCGGTTTACCAGATCCATGAGTGATTTAACCTGACTAGCTCCCGCGGTCATGCGCTCTAAAATAATTGAACCCAAAACAAGACCCAAAACAAGAGGAACAAGAGGCCAATCAAGCCGCCGCAGTATAAAGCCAATATATCCAAAAAATACGGCGAAAATACAATCAGATAAGCTATTCCTAATTGAGAAGACGCCAACAAAAGAAAGTATCATCACTAATGACCCCAGAAACCTATTGGGTATATAAATCATCTTTGAAATCAACCGTGATGATAACAAAAGCGTGCTTAACACAAGTACATTAATCAAAAGAAGTGCAATAAATAAGCTAAATAAAAAGTCAGGATTATTTTCAAAAATGTCTGGTCCAGGCTTAATTCCAGCATCAAAAAATACGACCATCATCATTGCCGTTAACGCCTCACCTGGCACACCAAGCGCTAAGAGTGGGATCATAGCCGCCGCTGGAACCGCATTATTGGCAGTCTCTGAAGCAATCAACCCTTCCGCCGATCCATGTCCAAATCGTGTGGGATTCTTTGAAAGTGCACGCGCAGTAGAATAGCTGAAAAATTGCGCAACAAACTCACCAACACCTGGAATAATGCCCATGATTGTACCGTATAAAGCCGATAACAACGTGACTATTTTATTTTTTGAAAGTTCCGCGAAACCCAATAGAGCGCCACCTCCAACTCGCGCCTCTGGTGGATCACTATCCTTTCCAGTCAAAAGTATCAGTGCTTGGCTCAACGCAAAAATTCCTATGATAACAACAATTAAGTTTAAACCAGGGAATAGATATTCAAAATCAAACGTAAACCGATCTATTTTTCGAGTGGTTTGACGACCAATCATAGCTATTAAAAAGCCAAAACCAAACAGAAGTGCTGCAATGCCCATCGTCTGACGATGAGCGGCTATCAGCAATACAGAACCTAAAATCGCTGCCATCAAAATATCCCGTTGTCCGAACAGAGCTCCAAGATCTCTGAGATATGGGCCAAACGCAAATAACGCTATGAGCGCAGCTAAAATTGAAAAACAGCCCCCAAAAAAAGAAGCAGCGTAGGCAAGAGAAAGTGCTCGTGATGCTTCACCACGACGCGTCATTGCATATCCATCGTAGGTAGTTAGCGCATTTACTGGAGTTCCTGGAGTATTTATTAAAATTGCTGGTATTGCTCCTCCATACATTGAGGAACCATAAACACCAAGTAATAGAACTAAGCTGACCAAATCATCCAAAAAAATAGTTGCAGGCAATAATATTGCTATAGCAATAGCAGGGCCAATGCCTGGGATTGCACCTATAGCGAGACCACCAATTGATCCAATCACAATCGCAAATAATACCGAAGGTTGTAGTAAATTCTCTAGCCCAATTAAAAATGCTTCCAATGCCTTATCCTAACTAAAAATACGTTAACATAAATCCGCGCATTGCGGATGGAAGAAAATCATAAAGCCAGATACTTATAGGTGTCTTTATCTGTAGAAAAGATCGAAAAACAAGAACAATTATAAGGCTTGATAAAAGGCCAGTAAGTATCCAGCGAGTAGTCCGGTATCCCACTCGCCATGTTAGGAAAACACCAAGTAGAACTGTCGACATTAAATAACCAAGAATTGGAACTAAAACTGTATAAAGAATAAAGTATGCAACATATTCTAAGGCTGCGACATATTTTTCTAACTCGTACCTAATGCTAATGGGCAACAAAAAGCGTTTACGATAGCGATGAACCCTAAAGCTGGATTTAGCATTCCAGATGGCCGCAGGGATCAAAACCATCAAGCATAGAAGTGGGCCTACCCAACTCTGTTTTAATATGCGTCCAAACCGAACCACCTTACCCTCAATTTCACCAAACCCAAACTGGTGCAGCACATAAGTGCCCAAATCGTTAGGTAACTTTCTACTTTGCCACCCCGTTTCTGTAAAAAAAGAAACCATGAAGAAAAGCGCCGCAATCAGTAGGACTGAAGAAAATAGAAAATCGCCACGTTTGCGTTTAAATGCAAAAAGGTCATCTAACTTAACTTTACCATCTGGCGGGCACTCACTTTCAAAAGAAGCTTGAACATTTTCTGAGATAGGGAATTGTTCATCAAACAAGTACAGGTTTAGACTATTTAAATCGCCCTTATTTTTAGTTTTAGCCAAACCATCTCCTATAGCTTTCAACAGAATCTCCAAATTACAATAACCTAAATCTAGCTTCTTTCTTAAATTGTATTTCATTTCACTTATCATGTTAAGTAAATAAATATCAAAGCGTGGCCAATAAATTATGGTAGTTATTAGTGAGCGGAAATAACTACCAACATCAGCTGAATGACGTTTGGCCTCCAGCTTGTCCCTAGTATGTCGACTAAAATAAGCTTTGATGCCTTTGTACAAATACTGTAATAGACGTCATTTATTCGTGTATTTAATTACACTTCTAGCCGCAGGTGATAAGTTTTTTAAAAAGACGTTTTTGATGTGTCCGGTAAATAGCAAAAAACCACTTCATGTCACTAATTAGAAAGAAATTTCTATGACCGTAAATACTCAAGCCGCCAACTTAGGAGATGACACTATGTTAATGCAAGACTTCGCCGCTGGTCTCACCTATAAGGCTTTACCTGATGATGTGCTGCGGGTCTTGCGCCGCTCCTTACTCGACACTTTGGGGGTTGCAGCCATTGGGTCACAAAGTGAGATGGCTCAAATCAGCACCAAGACGGCTCAGGCCCTATTTGGCGCCACCACCACCTCCTCGGCACGCTGCCTTTTTGATGGCAATCTCGCCAGTGAAGCCGGGGCCGCAATGTCCGGGGCTATGACCATTGACAGCGTGGATGCCCATGACGGCACCTCACCCTGCAAAGGCCACGCGGGATCTGCCATTTTTCCCAGCATTTTTGCCCTAGCCGATCGACGCGGACTGACAGGTCAAGACTTGGCCACCTATTTGGCGCTTGCCTATGAAATTTCCTATCGCGCCGGACTCACACAGCACGACACCTGCACCGATTATCACACCTCTGGCGCCTGGACCGCCGTGGGCGTTGCCGCTATGACCGCGCGGATATTGGGCTGTGATGCAGTTCAGATCCATGAAGCGGCCGGAATTGGCGAATATCACGGGCCACGCAGCCAAATGTTACGGTGCATCGATCATCCAACCATGGTTCGTGACGGTGTTGGTTGGGGAGCGCCTACGGGTGTCACCGCCGGGATTCTGGCTCAGAATGGCTTTACTGGCGCACCGGCCCTGACATGCCAAGGCCCACAGTGGCGTGGCTTGGGAGACGGCTGGAAGCTGGTGACAGACACCCATTACAAGCCCTACCCTTGCTGCCGCTGGTCTCACCCAAGTATTGACGCCGCAGCGGAGTTGATGGCGCGTCACGCGTTGTCACATCATGACATTGCATCAGTGGTGATTAAAACGTTCCACAATGCCACCCGCCTTGCAGGTCATACGCCCGTAAGCGCAGATGAATTTGCCTATTCTATTGCCTTCCCCGTGGCTTGCATGATTGTGCGCGGCCAAGTGGGGGTGCCGGAGTTGGATATATCCACCCTGAGCAATCCCGAAATTTTGCGCATCAGCACCGCCACAACTCTGATTGATGATCCCCATTTAACCGAGATCAGCGACGGCAAACGCTGGGCACAGGTCTCAATCTTGATGCGAGATGGTACAAGACATGAAGCCGCTCCACGCACTCCGCGTGGTGACACCGACCTGCCCCTCAGCGACAGAGAAATATCAAACAAATATCACATCTTCGCAGACCCAATCTTGGGAGCTGAAACCGCCGGGCGTATCGAAACCCTCTGCGCCGAATTTGATCACTTGGACGCGGGTGGCGTGCAAGGTCTGCTGGATATCATCCTGCGCAAACCGGGGGTTACTGAGCCCAATCTAAATAACTGAAGCGCGCAAGACTGACCCCGGGGGTGTGGATCATGGATACTTATGGGTTGGGCCACCCTATTTGCCAGTTACAATCATGTATTGGGAAGGCGTAATCTGTTTTCTGTAGAACTGAAAAACAGTAAGAATTAACCCAGATGGTTTACTGTTTTGGCTCTATAAAATGCTAGTGATTACAATTTGGAATGAAAAGGTTTATTGGTGCTTTTGGTTATGGGCCTAGTTCATTAAGCTAAGTAGGCTCGAAACGTAAGTTGCTCGTCCAGTAGGGGTCTAATGCTAAAGTTTGATCACAAATTTATCTTACGATACAGGCTTTTCTGCCTGTTGCTTTCAATTGGTTATTTTCTCTACCAATTTATAGGAGTAGATTATGATAATTTTGGGATCCAATTTCGCTACCTAACAATTTGGGGTTTGACCGGGGCTATGATAGCTACATGGCTGTTATACAGGATAAAGCGCAATGGTTTCCCAGAAGCGTATCTTGCATTTGTTTCGGCTATAGCAGTTCTCAATGCTATGGTAGTTTTCTTATACTGGAAGCTATATTTCATTGATCCTAGCTTGGTAAACTATTCGGGCTCAATCGTCTGGTTTGAGGAATATTATCTGCATGTCCTTGGGCCGTTATTAATAATTCTTGATGCATTATTTTTTAACAACTCCTTTACACAGATTAAAAATGGCTCGCTAACAATTTTGGGGATATGCCTACTTTATATTTTTTGGACGGAAGTCTTAACGGGCCCACTTAACACTACACCTGAAGGTTCTGTGACGAATGGACTTCCTTATCCATTCCTTAACAACATGGTGTTTGCAGAACGGGTTGGCTTTTATGCTACAACCATACTAACTGGTCTTGGGTTTTATTTTGTTGGATGGCTTTTGACGAGAGTTAAATTACGGTTTTTGGATTAATTAGCAATCCACTAGCAGTATAATCCATGTGAATCTAGAAGATTGACTTGCAGCGGTAGATAAAAAGCTGACTGAATAAAAGTTAAAATGAGCAGAATTAAAGTAATTTTTGGTTAATCATTCTCGCCTTATAGCCAAGGGTTTTGTGCCACTGGAGTGCCACCGGAGCCTTAAAATAAAGGTCTAATTAAAACCTTTTAGCAGTAAGTCATTTACGACTAAGGAATAGTTATATACCCTTTAATATAACAGTATTTCATCATATGTAGATTATGTAGGTCAGGTATCGGAGAGAATTGAATGAATACTACAAATGAAGCTGAAGACTTAAAAGCTAAAGCAGAAGAAATAAAACTTTCAGGAGTGCGCTGGTCTAAGTATGAAAAATACGCTTGGATACTGATAGGAGTTGGCGTTGCAGTAAGGTTGTATGAAAACTACGCAGAAACTAGCATACCTTATAATAACACGGCATTCATTGTTGGCGTGGGACTTTACCTTGTTGCCTCAAATTTCAGAAGGCACAATCGCAAAGAAAAAATAAGAGTAGATAAAAAGATTGAAGCTCTTGCAAACAGCAAGTCACTTAAAGAAGACTAATATAATTTATAGCCGACAATCAGGTTGTATGGTCCGCTCCATCTTTTTTTACTTTGGGCATGGGTGATCTCCTTAGTTCAACGGCAATCTCTTAATCTACCCTCAGTCTTTCCTTACGATTGTGTCTTCTCCGTCTTTTTGCCAGCCAATGATACCCTTTGAAAGATGTGATACATTCGTATAATTTCCTTGATTTACAAGTGCATTCCCTAATCGCTTAGACCTATTTCCAGAGCGACAATATAAGACAATTGGAGTATCCTTACTTTTGATTAATGAAAAAAACTTTTTCCTGAACTCACTATGCAGATTGCCATCTGCTGAGAATGCTGTGATTGTTTCTGCACCTTTGATAATTCCAGTTTCAATCCATTCATTTGAACTTCGAATATCAATAATAACGCTACCATTTTTTTGAGCATCTGATAATTGCTCTGTCGTTAACTCTTTTAAGGATGGAGGCCAACTTGTAGCCAAAAGTTGCACGTCAAAAATTAATGTCGCATTTGGAGGGATTAAATCACCCGCACCAGAAGTACCGTAAGCCAAAGCCGGTGGAATTGTAAGAATCCTGGTTTCACCAACCTGCATACCCAAGATTCCCTCTTCCCATCCTTGTATCACCTGACGTTGTCCTAAGGTGAAGACCAAAGGCTCTCCCCTTGGCACTGAGCTATCAAAAACTGTACCGTCATCAAGCTTTCCAGTGTAATGAACTTGTACTCGCATACCCAATTCTGCTTTAGATCCTGATCCTTGAATGATTATTTCAGTTTTGAGTTCAGCTTTTAAATTGGTCGCAAATATTGCCAGTATTACGCTTAATGCGATTATAAAAACTGTTTGAGTTCTTAAATTGTACCTAATTTTCTTCATTAAGATGATCCTATTTTATGCCTAAACAATACTATCATATAAACTGCTAAATAACTATTTCTTATACTACTGAGTAACGTCCAAAGCCGCCCTACCCATCTCAAGTGATTTTGACTAACAAAATTGTTCAGATTGCTGCTGCAATCGCTTTTCCACAGGTCACTGTATCTGCCGTTCCCCCCAGATCACCTGTTCGCAATTTGGGCTCGGTCAGAACGGCCTCTATTGCGGTCATGATCCCTTGCGCGGCTTCCGGATGTCCAAGATGTTCTAGCATCATCGCGCCCGACCAGATTTGTCCTATGGGGTTGGCTATGCCCTTTCCTGCGATATCAGGTGCAGAGCCATGTACTGGCTCAAACAACGAAGGAAATTTTCGCTCTGGGTTGATGTTGCCAGACGGTGCAATGCCTATAGTTCCAGTGCAGGCTGGCCCCAAATCAGACAGGATATCTCCAAAAAGGTTTGACCCTACAACAACATCGAAACGGTCAGGGTGCAGCACAAAAAACGCCGTTAGGATGTCAATATGATATTTATCAACCGAGACGTCAGGATATGATTTTTGCATCTCGATAACACGTTCGTCCCAGTAAGGCATCGTGATGGAGATACCGTTTGATTTGGTCGCTGAAGTCAGTTTTCCACTACGTTTTTGCGCAAGTTCAAAAGCATAGCGCAAGATCCGATCCACGCCGATCCGCGACATAACAGTTTCCTGCATGACAATTTCACGGTCTGTTCCGGGGAACATCTTTCCACCAATCGATGAATATTCGCCCTCAGTATTTTCTCGTACGATCATCATATCTATGTCGCCAGGACCACGCCCGGCCAATGGTGACGTCACGCCAGGCATCAATTTGGCAGGACGTAGGCTGACATATTGGTCAAACTCCCGGCGGAACTGCAAAAGAGATCCCCAAAGCGAGACATGATCAGGTACAGTATCCGGCCAACCTACCGCACCAAAAAAAATCGCATCATGACCGCCAATTTGGTCTTTCCAGTTATCCGGCATCATCTGCCCATGTTGCTGATAGTAGTTACATGACGAAAAATTAAATTGGTCAAAGCTAAACTCCAAACCATACCTATCCGCCACAGCATTCAAAACGCGAATCCCTTCTGGGATCACTTCCGTGCCAATTCCGTCCCCGGGTATTACCGCAATGTTCATCTTGTTGCTGGCCATGATGATGTTCCTCTTTGATCGTTGCTTTTATGCCTTGCAGTTACTGCCGCTCCAGTCACTTTGTAGACTTCATTGATTATATATCGGCGAGGCCAGCGATACAACAGTCCAAAGGCCGTCGAGATTCCATTATGTTAAGACTGTTTTACGGCGATGAAGTCTAAAGTAACCTGCCCGGTGCTGTCAAAATAATGGAAACAACCATCACATTGCTGGCATAACCAAAATCTATGTACTCAACAATTGACGCCAGTCGGCTAGAGCAGCGGCACGGTTGTCTGGGGTCACACTCCAATGGAACAGCTCCCCCAACCCCTGTTCCACCTTGAACAGACCAGAGTGGTCGAGGGGGGGATATCGGCTTACAACTCACATATAAAGCCCCCAGATAAGCCTATTTGGGAGGCATTAGGGGCTGGAATTTGGCTGGGAGCAGACCTCCTCTGGGGGGTTAAATTCTATCTGATTGAATTTTTGACCAACCAGAGATACTTTAAGCAGAGGCTTCGGAGGGTGTAGATGTTTCAGGGATTTGTTGAAGATTGGATAGATGGTGCAGGTGCTAAGATCTTCGTGCGTCGCGCCGGACCTTTAGGTGCGCCGCCTTTAGTCTTATTACATGGCTACCCACAGACGTCGGCCATGTGGAACGGAGTCGCGCCAATTCTTGCCCAATCCTTTCAGGTCATTTGCCCTGACTTGCGCGGGTATGGTCGTTCAAGCAAACCGCCCACTGATGAGGTCCACAGCCCTTATTCAAAACGCACAATGGCGCAAGATATTGTGGCGATGATGAGCACCTTAGGCCATGATCGATTTTTCATTGGGGCACATGATAGGGGCGCTCGCGTGGCGCATAGGCTCGGTCTTGATCATCCAGAAAAAGTGATAGCAATGACACTGCTCGATATTGCACCTACGAGGGAGATGTACGCAGGTACAAATACCAAATTTGCGACAGCGTACTGGCACTGGTTCTTCTTGATACAAAAGCACCCTATCCCTGAACAAATCATTGGAGCGGATCCTGATAACTTTTGGAAGCTAAAGTGTTTTAACCAAGCTAGGGGCGATAATCCCTTTTTGCCAGAAGCCTTAACAGAATATCTGACGGCTTTTTCCAACCCAGAAGTCATTCGAGCAAGCTGTGAAGACTACCGCGCTGCAGCGTCCATCGATATTGCTCATGACAACCAGGACGGCACACGAAAACTGAGTATGCCAATCCAAATTCTTTGGGCAAAACGCGGTGTGATCGAGGCCTGTTTCGACGCGCTTGATCTCTGGCAGAAACGTGCGGACTGCGTGGAGGGCGTAGCTTTGGATGCTACCCACTACATGGCCGAAGAAATACCCGATGAGATTACCGTCCGAATGGCTGATTTTTTTAGCAGGTACATGACAGATAAGGACTCTATCCAATGAGCAATGAAATGAAAGCACTGGTAAAAGCCAAACCCGAAGCTGGTTTGTGGATGGAATATGTCCCCGTGCCAGAACCCGGCCCAGACGATGTGTTGATCAAGGTGAAAAAATCAGCAATTTGTGGCACCGATGTGCATATCTGGAAATGGGACGAATGGTCAGCCAAAACTGTGCCAGTACCGATGGTTGTTGGCCATGAATTCTGTGGTGAGATTGTCGACTGCGGAAAAGCTGCCACAAAATTCCACATTGGAGAGCGGGTTTCAGGCGAGGGCCATGTGGTTTGCGGCACCTGCCGTAACTGCCGAGCAGGCAGGGGACACCTGTGTCGAAATACTATGGGTGTTGGCGTCAACTGCCCCGGCTCTTTTGCTGAATATGTCTGCATCCCGGAAGCCAACGTTGTGCCGATTCCAGATGACATCCCCGACGAGATTGCTGCGATTTTTGATCCGTTCGGCAATGCGGTGCACACGGCGCTTTCCTTTGATCTCGTTGGCGAGGACGTACTGGTCACCGGTGCAGGTCCAATC
>Ga0209816_1000788_pt1 | contig 24323 bp, 19 predicted proteins | sample CoawatmetaG01DNA_FD_187509 | JGI IMG/M metagenome (GOLD analysis project Ga0209816, IMG submission 187509) | Marine microbial communities from the West Antarctic Peninsula - Coastal water metaG017-DNA (SPAdes) (version 2) | ecosystem: Environmental > Aquatic > Marine > Coastal ...
AATGAGAAGCTTAGAATATAATTTTTATAAAATAATTTATTTAGGGGCATTGGCTAAATCATCTCTAATATACTTTGCTGCAAACATATAATGCACAGTACTCCATACAGTTAAAACTGGAACCGTCATTACCATTGCATACCTTATAGACTCGTCACCTAACGTTGGGTTCAAAAAATCACTGACCATGCCTATAAATAGGGGACCAAGTCCAAGTCCAATAAGGTTAAGGATAAAGAATAATACAGCTGAAGACATTGCACGCATTCTTAAGCCCACCAAAGAATGAGTAATTGCTAAATTTGGAGCTAAGTAAGCACTAAAAAATATTGATGTTAAGAAGGTGGTTGCTAAAGCCAGATAGGTATTGCCTGTTGTGTATACGAAAATAGTAAATGGGAGAGTTAAGATTGTTGATAGAGCTGGAATCCATTGGTACCAGCGTTTGTCTTTCTTTCCTAAATGATCGGATAAGTAACCTCCAGCAAAAGTTCCTGCACCCCCAAAAATTGCCCCAACTGCTAGCCAAGATCCTAATTCGCCAGACTGGATATCGTGAAGCCTAAGAAACAAAGAAGGAACAAAATTTCCAGCACCGTAAGTAATAAACGCATGGATTGCGCACGCCAGAGAAAGGTGTCTAAAAGATTTTCTTGACCAAAGAAGGCTTAGAGTTTCTTTTAATTTTGGCGTTTCTGTATTATCTTCAATACCTTGAGACATTCCACGTAAAGGCTCTGCAACTGTCATCTTTAAAAGTACTGCAATTCCAATTCCTGGGAGTCCGACTACAAGAAAAGCGGTCCGCCATCCATAAAATTCATTGATCCAACCGCCCAATAAGAACCCAAAGAGCACTCCAAAATTTATTCCCATCGAGTAAACGGCAAGAGCCGTTGCTCTTCTTTCTTCTGTAAAAACATCAGAGATCATTGCATGAGCAGGAGGGCTTCCGCCTGCCTCTCCAACTGCCACTCCTATTCGAGCTGCAAGTAAGTGAGTGAAGTTCTGAGCAAATCCACTCAATGCTGTCATAGAGCTCCACACTGTAATAGAAATAGCCACAACGTCTCTCCTGATCCATCTGTCTGCCAGCTTTGCTAGAGGGATGCCGCAAAGCACATAAAAAATTGCAAATGAAAAACCGGATAACAAGCCTAATTGACTGTCGGATAAGTCCATTTCTTGTTTAATAGATTCTTGTAAAATTACCAATAATTGTCTGTCTATAAAATTAAAAGAATAAACAATCGTCAGAACACCTAAAACGTAATATTTATAACTGGGGCCTTCGTAGAGATCTGGTTTTAAATATTTCATCAAACAATACTCAAAACTCTCTCAATGAGCCAAAAAGAGCCTAGCCCACCAATTGCATAAGAGGACAAAGTGTAGCCAGAATCCCTCATAGATGAATTATTTAAGATCCAAACAAGAAATCCAAAAAGAGGAAGTACCAATAATTGACCAGCCTCAATGCCAAGGTTAAAAAATAGAAGAGAAAACAATAAATTATCGCTTGAAAATCCTATGTCTGTAAGCGCACCTGCAAAGCCAAAGCCATGAAGCAGTCCAAATCCAAAAGCAAGAAGCCAAGGTGTTGAATTGTATTTTTCCTTATCACCTACTTCAAAAGCTAAATATATTAGAGTAAGAGCAATAAAAGCTTCTGTAGAAGCCTGAGGCAAGCTAACAACACCGAGTACAGATAAAGTTAAAGTTATGCTGTGTGCCAAAGTAAAAGCAGTGATAGTTTTTATCAATGCTTTGGCCCCTGAAACTAAAAACAACAGTCCAAAGACGAAGAGCATGTGATCTAAACCGCTAAGTAAGTGCTGAATGCCCAACCAGAAATAATTTGTTGGATACAAGCTTATTTCTTTAGGTACCACCAAAGAAGAGTCGTTTACCGATGCCAGACCTTCAAATTTTGAACCATCAAAAAAACTGATACTAATTAAAGCATCCGTTACCCGCGACAATCCCTTTAAAGTAATAGATTTACCTTTTATTGAGTCTCCGCAATCTAAATTAAGATTGGTAATCAAATATTTTGATTCTTGGCTAGGAAATGATTTACCTGATTCAGTACAATCTGGAAATGATACTTCTGCAGGAAGTCCTATACCCTTTGAAGGAAACATCCAAGTTACTTTGTAGTTTGAATTAGCATCTTCACTTAGAACCAGACGAGCAGGATTCATTTCATGAGAGGAATTAAAATTGGAGAAAAAGAGTATTAGAAAGGCAATAAATAGCTTCATTACTTCCTACTGAATCAGACTTTTATTAACTTGAATCTTGTATTCATTCCTGAGTTCTTCAAGATAAAGTTTAAAATTCTCCTCTTTTTGTTTAACCTGTAAATCAGCAACAAGGGCGGATTTGATCTCCTTCAGACTGGGTATTATCTCATCAACAACTGAAGTCACGAAGACAAGATGGCTTCCGTAGCTTGATTTAAGAGGTCCCGACCAATTATTGACGGGCATTCTTTCAATTTCCTTAGAAAAATTAATACCAAAATCTCTGGCTACTTCTTTTGAAGTTTTTAAAGAAAAATTCTTTCCTAAAAGAAACGGGTCTCCGTAGGAAAGTTCACCGCTATTGTTCCAGACTTCCAAAGCTCTTAGAGAACGATTTTTTCCATCTTTGTCTGAATTAAAGTAAATGTGGGTAAAACTAAACCTCTTGGGTATTACATAAGAAGATTGATTCTCTCTGAAGTAATCTTCAACTTCTTTATCGGTTGGTACTCTTAATTGTTCTTGTTTAAGAAAGCCTATTTTCTGAGAGAGTCGTCTCTTTATTATTATGTCATTCTTATCAAGACCAAGTTTTAAAGCTTCCCTGTAAAGAATCTCTTCATCAACCAACTGATTGATAATGCCGTTGAATTCATTTTCATTCGGTTCTCTTCCTACTTGATTGGTCCACGTATCAATCAAACCTTTTAATTCGGTATCAAATATTACAATTGTCTTGTCATCGGAAAAGTCCTCAAAGAGTATGTCTAATAAAAAAATTAAAAAACCTATCGAAAGAAAAGCTAAAAGTCTTTTTGTCATTTTTTTTATAGCAGATAGAGGGGCGCCGGATGTTTTCTTGAATCGTCAGAGCAAGAAGTTAAGAAAAGTGCAATTATTAAAAAGAAGTGTCTTTGCATAATAATCTACCAGGTATCTATATTGGGTCTTTTCTTGCCTTCTCTATGCTTCGCAGGCGGAAGCGATTTAAGACCGCCCATTATCCAATTCCTGGTATCTGCAGGATCAATAACATCATCCAGCTCAAAATGCGATGCCATGTTTACAGCCCTACCTCTTGTATAGCTGTCAGCAACCATCTTTTCATAAGCCTCAATTCTTTTCTTTGGATCTTTTATGGCTTCCAGCTCTTTCCTGAACCCTAACTTGACTGCTCCTTCCAGTGCCATGCCACCAAACTCTCCAGTGGGCCAAGTCACTGTGAACAAAGGAACGCCAAAGCTTCCTCCTGCCATTGCTTGAGCTCCAAGTCCATACGCTTTTCTGATAACTACAGACATTAAAGGTGTTTCTATATTTGCTCCTACAACAAACATTCTACTTGCGTGTCTTAAAAGTGCAGATTTTTCACTTTCTGGTCCGACCATGATTCCAGGGCAATCTATTAAAGAAAGTATCGGTATGTCAAAAGAGTCACAAAGTTGCATGAACCTTGATCCCTTATCTGCTCCAGGAGAATCTATTGCACCGGATAAATGTCCAGGATTATTTGCTATAACTCCAACAGGCCTTCCTTCTATACGCACAAATGAAGTAATTATTCCTGGAGCCCAATCTTTTCTAATTTCAAGAGTTGAATCTAAATCGGCAATACCCTCTATAACTTTTCTCATGTCGTAATATCTGAGTCTATTTTCTGGAACAGTGAAGCGAAGTTCTCTCGGATCTGGAGCTTTCCAATTGCTAGTAGGTCCTTGAAAATAAGAAAGATATTTTTTAGCAACTTCAACGGCTTCCTTTTCATCTTTAACTGCAATGTCCACAACCCCATTAGGTACTTGGACGTCCATTGGGCCGACCTCGTCTGGAGTAAAAACACCCAAACCTCCACTTTCAATCATAGCTGGGCCTCCAACTCCTATGTTTGAATCTTCGGTAGCGATGATGACATCACAACAACCCAGTAAAACTGCATTGCCTGCAAAACACCTTCCTGTTGTTATTCCTACAAGCGGAACCAAGCCAGACAGCTGAGCAAAGTAAGTGAAAGCAAGACAATTAAGGGCTGCAACCCCCATAGCATCTGTATCGCCTGGACGCCCCCCTCCACCTTCTGCAAATAATATGGTGGGAAGCTTATTTTTTTCTGCTATTTCAAACATGCGATCTTTTTTTGCATGATTCATCTTGCCCTGGGTACCGGCCAAGACCATGTAGTCGTATGACATTGCCATTACCCTAGAATCACTTTCGTCAAAGAGATTGCCATTAACGTGCCCTAATCCGCAAACCATTCCATCAGCAGACGTATTCTTAATTAAATCTTCTTCGGTTCTTCTCCTTCTTTGTGCTGCTATTACAACCGATCCATATTCAACAAAAGAGCCTTCATCGCATAGATCTTCAATATTCTCTCTAGCCGTACGATGACCTTTTGCGTGTCTCTTTTTAACAGCCTCAGGTCTATTTTTATCATGGCTAGCTTCTTTCCTATCGAGCGCATCTCTTAAGTCTGGTCGTATTCTGTCTAAATCAACCTTGTCATCTTTTTTAGTTGACTGTTGCTTTACTTCAGCTTGCTTAATGGTCATCAAAGAATGACCTTCAAAGACTGTATCTTGAGCTTGCACTTTGATTTCATCTACGATTCCACTTATGTCTGAAATAATTTCATGTTCCATTTTCATGGCTTCCATTATTAGTAAAGGTCTACCTTTCCAAACTGATTCACCTTTTTTTACACTAAATTTAACCACCATCCCTTGCATAGGTGCTTCGACATTAGAATAGCCTTCTTGAAGCTCTTCATTATGTAATTGAAGTATGTTTTCTGTGTTATTAACAAAGACATCACCGGTCTTGCCATGGTCAAGAACAGCTAACGGGTCTAAGTTTTCTATCTTGCTTCTTGTGGGCGATTCTTTTTTTAGACTTCTTGTAATATCAGACAAATCAACATGCCTTCCTTCAGATAAAAGGGTTTTAATATTCTGATCTAAGAAATTTGAGTGAATCTCATTATTTTTAAATTGTTTATCTGACAAAATATTCTTTAACAAACCTATATTTGTAGACACACCTTCAATTTTAAATTCGCAAAGCGATCTGTAGTTCCTTTTTACCGCTTGCTTAAAATTATCTCCAGGAGAATGGGTGATGATCTTGGCTATTAACGAATCAAAAGATGGGTTGGTTTCATAACCGGCATAACCGTAACTATCGGACCGAACTCCCGGTCCAGAAGGCAGATCAAACGAAGTAAATTTTCCTCCTGAGGGTTTCATATTTCCTTCTGAATCAATGACTTCCATGTTAATTCGAGATTGAATAGCAAATCCTTTGGGCTGTTCAATATCTTTCTGTTCTAATTTGAGCTGTTTAAGAGACTTACCGGAAGCCACTTGTATTTGAGCTTTTACAAGATCTAAACCCAAAATTGCTTCTGTTACCGTGTGTTCAACTTGCAGCCTTGCATTACATTCAATAAATCTGTAATCCTCTTTAGTGAAATCTACTAAAAATTCTACTGTTGCAAGCCCCTCATACTTTGTAGATTTTATAAGAGATAAAGAATCCTCTATCATCTTCTCTTTCAATTCCCTGTTGATTCCAGGACAAGGAGCAATTTCAATTATTTTCTGATATCGCCTCTGAACAGAGCACTCTCTTTCATGAAAATGTGTGGCCTGACCTTTTCCATCTCCCAGTACCTGAACTTCAACATGCCTGTAGTTCTTAAGATATTCCTCCACATACAATTCAGGGGAGTTAAAGGCTGCCTGAGCTTCTGAAGAGGCCCGATCCATCGCCTCTTTAAGCTCAGTTGGTGAACTAACAACTCTCATTCCTCTTCCGCCACCGCCTGCGACGGCTTTTATTACCAAGGAAGAACTTTTTTTGAGTTCTTTCATAAAGGCAACGGCTTGTCTTAAAGTAACTTTTCCTTTAGAACCTTTGATAACAGGTATAGACAGCCTCTCTGCCAAATCTTTTGCTTCAGTCTTTTCTCCAAAAGTCTTCAAAGCTCTTTCTGAAGGTCCAATGAATTTTATTTTTGCACGTTTAGCTGCAGAAGCAAACGAGGGATTTTCACTTAAAAAACCATAGCCTGGATGTATAGCGTCAACCTTGGATAGCTTAGCTATAGATATTATTTTTTTTATGTCTAAGTAAGCATTTGCACCTTTTTCATCAATTACGAATGATTCATCCATTTTTGATAAGTGAAGAGAACTAGAATCATCTTCAGAATAAATTCCTACTGTTTTTATGCCCAGATCGTTGCAAGTTCTTGCTATTCTTATAGCAATTTCACCCCTGTTAGCAATAAGTATCTTCTTCATAATAATTCCTAAAGTTTAAAGAAAGAAGCCTTGAATCGTTTGGAGTTTACCAAAGGTCATATTTTTGCAATTCAGCTCGGCCTACTACCATGTGATGAACTTCATCAGGTCCATCTGCAAACCTTAGATGTCTTATATCTGTGTAGAGTCCTGCTAATGGTGTCCACTGTGATATCCCTGCTGCACCATGCATCTGAATAGCTTGGTCAATAATTAAACAGGCTTTTTCTGGAACCATCGCTTTTATTGCACTTACGTATACTCTGGCCTCTTTATTGCCTAATACATCCATAGCTTTTGCCGCCTGTAAAACGGAAAGACGCATGGCATTAATTTCTATTCTAGCTCTTGAGATTTTTTCTAAATTACCGCCCAGCTTAGCAATAGGTTTTCCAAAAGCTTCTCTCGTTCCCGCTCTTTTAACCATCAGCTCTAATGCAACTTCTGCTTTGCCTATTGTTCTCATGCAATGATGTATTCTTCCAGGGCCGAGTCTAACTTGTGAAATTTCAAAGCCCTTGCCTTCGCCCAAGAGTATATTCTCCTTAGGAACCCTAACGTTATTAAATCTTATATGCATATGACCTTGGGGAGCATGGTCGTGCCCGAAAACTTGCATACCTTCTAGAATTTCAACACCTGGAGTGTCTTTAGGAACCAATATCTGAGATTGTTGTTGTGAAGGAGCTGCATCAGGACTGGATTTAACCATTACGATCATAATCTTACATCTTGGGTCTCCTGCCCCTGAAATATAAAACTTTTCTCCATTTATTACCCATTCATCTCCGTCTAGAACTGCACTGGTGCTTATATTCTTGGCATCAGATGAAGCTAGATTTGGTTCGGTCATTGCGTAAGCGGAGCGAATTTCACCATTAAGAAGAGGCTCTAACCATTGCTTCTTTTGCTCGGGCGTTCCTACTCTCTCAAGAACTTCCATGTTTCCTGTATCGGGTGCACTACAGTTCATGCTCTCAGAAGCTAAAGGGTATTTACCAATCTCTGAAGCGATGTAGGTGTAATCTAAATTGGTAAGACTATCTCCAATTATTCCTTCTGAATCAGGTAGAAAGAAATTCCATAGACCCAAAGCCTTAGCCTTATCTTTAGCACCTTCAAGGAGCTCTAACTGCCTAGGATGCCAAGTCCATCTATCTTCTTTTCCATTTTGGAGGGCATAGAATTCTTCCTGGATGGGCTTTACGTTTTCTTCGCAGTGTTTTTTTATTAACTCTAACAGCGGGATTGCCTTATCCGACATGGAAAGCTCAAAAAGTTCATTGTGTATATTTGACATATTTATTTCTCCTTATTTTTTAATACTGTTAATACGAATACCAGATTGGAGAAGACCAGGCTCTTTCTTGAATGGTCTTTTTCAGATCTTCTCTTGGTGCATTACCGCTCTTAACTGCGTCCCAGGTTGACCATCTGCAAGTAGGATTCTCAAGAACCCTGACATAATAAAATGCTTTTAATGTTGGATCAAATGAGTTATCCGTCCAAACTGTTTTTAATTCAGTTGCACCAACATCAGCACTAATTGAGCAATCAGAAATGTCTACCAAAGCCTTATTATCAGGGCATCTGTTAGTAATTGGGTCTGGCATGAGGCCGTCTGAACAAGCAACGTCAATTACTTCTTCATAAGGTTTTCCAGTAATTCTATCCACCCAACCTTTGATGATTTGTACCCTTTGTAATGGAGCAGAATTTTTGTCCCTCAAAGCCCACACTAGGAAAGATGGATTTTGCCCTTCAGAAGACTCAAGATCCTGTCCCATAGGAACGCCTCTTTTGTAGGCCTCTCCAACTAGGTCTTCCTCTGAAAGCATTGCCTCATCAAGGTCATAACCGGCAAAGAATCTTAATTTAATTCTACTGCCAGAAGTTGCATAAGTTTCTTTTCTTCTAAAAGCATCAAAAATGGAATCTCGTGTATTTTCTTGTGCCCATACCGCTGCCAAACCTGAAGCACCCCAAGTATTAAAGACGGCATTATTAAAAACCCTGTCTCCAATTGTTTTTAGAGTTAATTGCCTTATAGGATTTTCCATGAGTATATCAAGGTTTTCTCCACTCATCGGTACCGATCCTCTTCCTTCTGGAGTACCATCAAGTATCCCTACTTTGGATGTAAAGTTTGATTCATCGTCAGATGTTGCTCCTGTATGAGTATCACTTGACCCTATCATTCCAAATTTGTAAGGGTTGCCTCGACCTTCTTCTTCCATCCCCAAACCATCAAGGTAAGCCTGTCTAACGTATCCGCCAAACGGCCTGCTGTAAGCGGACCCTCCTACTCTTTGGTCCATAATTTCAAAGTCCGCCCATTCATCATTGGGTGACAGAATTGGATGAGTTTCTGAAGTGCCTTTTACCTGCGTCATTTCTACCAGAGGCTCATTTCTCATTCTAAATTCTGCGTATTGACTTGCTATAGGGAAGCCTTCCCAGTTCTCCATTTCAAACATTTGCCCATTTGAGCCATTTGAATTGTGGGGAATTGCTATTGTATCTATTCCTTCTTCTCTTAGTCCGTCCATCCAAGACCATAGATCCTCTGGATTTAGTGACTTTAATCTTGTGAAAGGTTCAACGGTAAATTTATTGCCTTTGTATATTACATTTCTGTGTAGATTTCCACCTTCATGAGGAGGTGAGCCTTCAAAATTACATCCTGTTCCATTGAGAAGACACTTCAAAGGAGATGCTCCAGCGGTATTAGATGATCTTGTTGTTGAAGTTGTGTATTCATAAGCCACAAAAGTAGTAAAGTTTCCTGGGTCATTGTGTCTTTGTGCACTTTGAATAACATCTTTCCAGGCGGTTCTGTGGACATCGACATCATACAAGGTAGAGCCTCTGGCTGTATCTCCCGTGGCATAAGCAACCAGCCTAGTCCAAATATTACTATAATTATTAACATCTCTTACATAGTTTTGAAAAAGCTCACTTCTTTGTGCAATTGATTCTTGTGTTATATTTTCAGGCAAGTTTAAATTATGGAAAGGCTCTGTTCCTGCTTTTCCATTATTTGGATCAGCCCAATCCGGAACACTACCTAATAAAAATCCATGATCTGTAACCGCATAAAAGTCTAATGGCTCTCTAAGTTGCATGTCATAACCCAGAGCATGTTTAATGCTTCCGCCCTTGGCATAATCGTAGGCATCATCTGGTGTAGCTGTTGTTCCAAAAATATAAGCGTCAAAAGAGTGTTTCGTATGAACATGCAAATCACCAAAATAAACATTCCTGTCCTCATTGAAACCTGGCGTGGAGCCAGGCACAGGATCTGATATTTCCAGGTCTTGCGTATAGTCGACAATATCATCACCGGACGTACAACCCCAAAGTCCTAAAAGCAATAAAATAGAACCTAGAAACTTAAACTTTAAACTCATCATTTTCTCCCTTAAATGTAATTCAATACAAAGATAATAATTCTATCTTCAAGAACAGTCTACAAAGAATTTTGTCAGCTAAGCGACAAAATTGATCTTAAATTACATCTCTGTAGGAATTATATTTCTAAGCTCTACTGCTTGAGGCGGTATATACCAAATTGGAGAAGACCATGCTCTTTCTTGAATAGTACTTTGAATATCTGATCTGGGCTTGTTACCTGATTTTATAGCATCCCACGTTGACCATCGACAAGATGGATTTTCTAAGACTCTTACATAATAAAATGATTTAGTATCAGGATTAAATTCAGGATCCTTCCATAGTGTTTTCAGTTCATTTGAGCCAACTCCTTTGGGTATTGAACAATCTTGCAGGTTAACTTTGGCTCCATTGTGAGGACATCTGTGTGTTACCGGATCAACCGATGCACCATTCGAACATGCAACATCGAAAACTTTTTCTGAGGGCTTTCCGGATGAATCGACCCATCCTTTGATAACTTGAAGTCTGTCTAAAGGGGACCTTTTGCTATCTCTTATAGCCCAGACAAAAAATGCTGGTGTCTTCCCATTGTTTTCAATCAATTGAGACCCCATTGGAATTCCATTTTTGTATGCCGTTGTTAAAGCATCTTGATCTGATAATAGTGAATCTTTTAAATCATAGCCTGCAAAAAATCTAACTTTAATTCTACTTCCTGTAGTTGCAAAAGTTTCCTTTCTTCTGAATGCACTATAAATAGCTTCTCTAGTATTTTCTTCCGCCCAGACGGCAGCTAGCCCTGAGGCGCCCCATTGAGTAAAGTTAGTAGCTATGTAATTTTTACCATCTACTTCTAGAGTGCCATTGGATATGATTCCATCTGGAGGTTGAATAAGATTCTTCTCTTGCTCTTTCATAGGAGACGATCCTCTTAGAATAGAATTTCCATCGATAATACCTACTTTAGAATGATAGTTAGATTCGTCATCTGAAATTGCTCCTGTATGAGTATCACTGGATCCAATTAAACCAAACTCGTACGGATTGAACTTGTATTCAGTTTCTAGCATCAACCCTCTAAGCAAAGCATCACGAACATAACTACCTTCAGGTTTACTGTAAAAAGGTGAAGCCACTCTAAGATCGGCTATTTCAAAATCAGCCCATTCATCAGCAGGCGATAATAAAGGGTGAGTATCTGAAGTTCCTTTTACCTGGGTAATCTCAACCAAAGGTTCGTTTCTTATTCTTTGATCAGAAGCCTCTTCAGTTAACGGACTTCCGGCCCAATCTACCAATTTGAACATTTGACCATTTGAGCCATTTGAGTTGTGAGGTATAGCGAGACTCTCTATTCCCTCTTCTCTTAAATTGTCCATCCAAGTCCATAGATCTTCAGGATTCGACGAGTCTCCAAAGGAAAAAGGTTGAATTGGAGCTTTGCTACTTTCAAATATTACATTTCTATGAAGGTTGCCTTGTCCAAATGAACTTGCAGTGTATTCATAAGCAATAAATGTTGTGAAATTACCGGGGTCATTATGCCGTTCTGCGCTGTTAGCAATATCAGCCCAGGCTGATCTGTGCGTTTCTTTATCAAACCCTTGGACAGCCATAAGTTTATTATCCTGAAGATAAGCAAATAAAATATTAAAAGGATTTGAGGACAGCTGAAACATGTCAGAAAATATAAACGTTCTAAAAAGACTAGATCTCTCAGCGGAGGATTCTACTGTTAAGTTTTCAGAAGAATTTAAATTATGAATTTTTTTTGCGAAGTCTCTTTTTGATACTGTTGTTGAGGTGTCTGCAAGAGCAGGCAACATTCCTAAGAAAGTCGCATGATCAGTAACTGCATAAAAATCTAGCGGCTGCTCCAATTGCATATCAAAGCCCAAAGGATGTTTTATAGAGCTTCCTTTAGCGTATCTATAAGCATCATCTGGAGAGGCTGTTGTCCCAAATATGAATGCATCGAAAGAATATTTAGTATGGACATGCAAATCACCAAAATAAGCATTTTTATTAATATTAAAATCTGGACTAGATTCCCTTTCCGAATACTTCTTAATAGAAAAGTCTGTAGTGTCTTCTTTTGTAGAGAAAGTACCAAAGTAAAAAAACGATGAAATAAGAACAGCAAATAAGACTAAAAATATCAACAACCGTTTAACTGCAATCATAAAATCTCCACTATTAAATTAGTTAGTAATCATTCTATATACAAAGTATTTAATTTTAAATATTAAGCACATTGACTTATTTTAAAACTACTGTATATTTATACAGTATGAATGATTTATATAAGAAAAATAGGCCTTCCAGGCAACCAATGGCTATAAGAAAACTTGGAGCTATGAGTATAGAAGCTAACATGAACGATATGTGGTTAGACAGACTGATATCATCTATGTACATAGTATTAACTGGTACTTTATTTACAATATCTTTAGCTTTGGTTCTGGGATTTAATTTTTAATAATAATGTAAGAATTGTCTAAGATGCCTTAAACTTAAGGCAGCAAAAGATAATTCTATGGATTTTACAAATCAGTTTCTTCTCTTCTGGGCTGGTATAGCTCTTCTAGCCTTTTTTACTCTATTTTTTAAAAATGCGCCTTACGGTCGCTTCACTACTTCCAGCTGGGGTAGAGATATTCCATCTAGACTCGGGTGGATCTTAATGGAGTCTCCTTCAGTCTTAGTGATGCTGGTGTTTGTATTTTTATTAGACGTATCAATTGAGTTGGTTCCCGCTATATTTATTGGCATATGGCTTTTACATTACACTCACAGAACTTTTATATGGCCTTTCAGGGCTCAAATAAAATATAAAAGAATGCCACTGATCGTTGCAATTATGGGTTTTATTTTTAATGTAATTAATGCTTCTATTCAAGCATTCTGGATAATACGCATAACAACTTACGACATAAGTTGGCTATATAGCTTTCCATTTATTATTGGTCTATTGATGTTCTTTGTTGGAATGTACATCAATGTTCGTTCTGATAATATTCTGATGAGTTTAAGAAAAAATAACGGAAACGGTTATCACATTCCTCATGGCTTTCTTTTCAATAAGGTTACTAGTCCAAATTACTTTGGAGAAATAATAGAATGGCTGGGCTGGGCAATTATGACTTGGAATTTAGCTGGTCTATTATTTTTTCTATGGACCTTCGCTAATTTATTCCCGAGAGCACTATCAAACCATAAATGGTATAAAGAAAAATTTGAAGATTATCCCGAAGAAAGAAAAATAATTTTTCCAAATTTATATTGATTGGAGGCCCTTTTGAAGTTCCCTATCGGTAATAATTATTCTACAATATTACCACTTAATTTATCCTTACATTTTAAATCTGGAGATAACTATGGATCTTGAATATGGACCTGAATACAACGAGTTTAGAAATGAAGTCATAGCCTTTATTGAAGAAAATGAAGATGTAGAACTTACTGGACCGGTAAGGAGCGAAAGCAGAATCGCTTGGCAACAAAAACTTATTGATAACGGTTTTTTTGCTAGATCAATTCCCAAAGAATACGGTGGGTATGGTGGGGATATGGACATAATCAAACTTAGGATAATTGCAGAAGAATTTGCTAAATCTTCCATACCCAAACCTCTTGGCGGGCAAGGCATTCAAATGCTAGTTCCAACAATTTTGGAGCTTGGAACGGAAGAGCAAAAACAAGCATACGTTCGCCCTACTCTTAGAGGGGAGATGATATGGTGCCAAGGATATTCAGAACCTAACTCAGGCAGTGATTTGGCAAGTCTTCAAACCAAAGGAGAGCTTGATGGCGATGAGTGGGTAATAAACGGTCAGAAAATATGGACAAGCACTGCACACCTATCTCAGATGTGTTTTATTCTTGTTAGAACAGAGCCCGATGCACCTAAGCACCAAGGTATAAGTTATCTCCTGATGCCAATGGATACTCCTGGTATAGACAGGAGGCCTATCAAACAAATGACGGGTGATTCAGATTTTAATGAGTTATTCCTTACAGATGTTCGTATTCCTGCAAAAAATATTATTGGACAAAGAGGAGAAGGCTGGAAAGTAGCCAACTCTACTTTAGGACATGAGAGAGGTTCTTTAGCTGATCCAAATGCAACCATGAATAGATTCAATTCATTGGTTAATCTGATGAAAGGAGAAACTATTGATGGAGATAGAGTAATAGACAAGCCTGTGTTCAGAGACAGACTGCTAAAGATTCAAGGAAGAATAATAGCGCAACAATCGAATGCCTTAAGGATATTATCAAGTCAAATAAATAAAGATCAAGATACTACTATGGCGAAGTTCATTACCAAGCTTCAAGGTACGGAGTTAAGACACGACCTGGAAGGTTTGGCAATAGACGCAATGGGTGAATTTGGAACTCTTTATGAAGACAGTCCTAACCTAAGAGACAAAGGGGCATGGCAAATGTCTTATATGTATTTTCTGGGACTTATCATTGGAGGAGGAACCAGTCAAATTCAAAAAAATATTATCAGTGAACGTGGTTTAGGCATGCCTAAAGAACCAAAAGTACAAGGAGCTTAATATGTATTTCGGATTATCAGAAGAACAAAAAAGTTTAGAAGAGAGTATTAATAAATATTTAGAATCAAATGCATCTCTGGATACCATCAAGGCAATCGCAGATGGAGATCAAGAAAAGGCTGAAGAAATTCATCAAGGATTGGTTGGTTTAGGAATTAGCGGGCTAATGGTTCCTGAACAATATGGAGGACTGGAATTAGATACTCTTTTTGCTGCAGTTGTAGCTGGAGCATTAGGCGCCGGTACGGCACCTTCTCCGTATGCAGGGGCATACGTCATGGCACCAATTGCTTTGAAGCTAGGCGGGAGTGATGTACAGAAAGAAAACTGGCTTCCAAAAATTGCTGGGGGAGATGCGGTTATTGGAGTTGGTCTATCCGAGTATGTGGGAGCAAGAGAAGATGCTGGAATTACTTACAAAGACGGGAAGATTTCAGGAAGATCGCTCTTTGTGATAGATGGAAAAGATGCAGATGCATATTTATTAGCAAATAAATCGGGTAATATTTTTCTTATTGATGCTTCTGATTCTGGAGTTGAAGTCATAAATCTCACTACAGTAGACAAGACAAGAGCTTCCATTGAACTGAGATTAAAAGATGTTAATGCTGAGATGTTACCTGAAACAGACAATAATCTATCCATTATAAATAAAGTAATAGACTCAGGAAGGCTTATGTTGGCTGCTGATACAGTTGGTGCCTCTCAAGTAATGTTGAATAAATCCGTAGCCTATTCTTTAGAAAGAAAACAATTTGGAAGAGCTATTGGTTCTTTCCAAGCAGTTAAACACATGTGTGCAGAGATGACAGCTGAGCTTGAACCCTGCCACTCAATGGTTTGGCATGCAGCTCATTGTCAGGACAACATAGAAGAAGAAGCAAGAGAAATGGCATGTCACTTAAAGGCTCATGTAGCTGAAGTTGGACAGCAGGTTGCAAAAACTTCAATTGAAGTCCATGGCGGAATGGGTTTTACAGATGAGATGGGCCTGCATTATTGGTTCAAACGCATAGGTTTAAACAGACAACTTCTTGGATCTCCGGAGCTTATAAGAGAGGAAATTGCAAAACTACAAGGATTTGATCAGTCGTTAGTTAAAAAAAAAACTAAATCAAAATTAGAAGCAACTGACAGACTCACCGGTAGAAGAAATCAAATGGACTCGGGTTCTAGTGACGAACTTCCAGACCTTTTTAAATAAATGAAGAATCCATTCAACAACCAAGAGCGCAAGTCTTTCCACGAAATGGTTTCTAAGTTTATGGAATCTGAAATTTGGCCAAACGTTGATGAATGGGACGAACAAGGCTCTTACCCTCATGAAATAAATGAAAAAGTTTGTCAGCTTGGTGTTTTTGGTTTTGGCATTGAAGAACAGTACGGCGGTCTTGGCTTTGATGATCAGTTTATGCGTAAAGCTTCAGCTTTTGAAATGGGACGGTCAAGTGCTGGAGGCTTATTTGCGAGCATAGGTTCTAGAAGCATAATGCTCAAGCCTCTTGTGGAGTTAGCCAATGAAGAAATTAAATCCCGTTCTCTTCCTGAACTCTTGTCAGGAAGAAAAGGCGGAGCCCTAGGCATAACCGAACCTGGAGGAGGCTCTGATGTAGCAAGAATAAAAACCACTGCCCGAAAAGAGGGTAATGAATGGGTATTGAATGGGCAGAAAATGTTTATCACGGGCGGAATGCAAGCATCATTTTTTGTTGTTGGTGCCAGAACAGGTGGAGAAGGACTTGGTGGAATATCTCTCTTTTTTGTCGACGCAGAAACACCTGGTTTTAAAAGAACTTCTATAGATAAAAAAATGGGGTGGTGGTCATCGGATACTGCTGTGCTCTATTTTGATGAGTGTAAAATTCCTGAATCAAATCTGATGGGTGAATTAGATAAAGGGTTTTATGCAATCATGGATAATTTTAATTACGAGCGTTACATGATGGGAGCTCAAATGTTGGGTATGTCTCAGCGCTGTTTTGATGAATGCGTAATCTACGCTAAAGAAAGAAAAACATTTGGGAAATCTTTGATAGAACATCAAGTCATACGTCATAAGCTGGCAGACATGTCTGCAAAGATAGACGCCATGGATGCATATCTTAATCAAGTTGCGCAATTAATGAATGATGGCGAAAAACCGGTAGCTGAAATAAGTAAGATAAAATTCTATTGTTCAGAGTGCTTAGAATCCATTGCTAGTGAAGCCATGCAAATACTAGGGGGTGCAGGCTATTTAAGAGGGAATCCCGTAGAAAGAATTTACAGAGAAGTAAAAGTTATGTCTATAGGCGGTGGTTCTAAAGAAATAATGAAAGACTTAACGATCAAACAAATGGGCCTATAGATCGTAGAATACTCTGGCCGTTTCGTAAAATAGAAATTCCTTCTCCTTAGCAGAAAATCTTGAAGCCATTTTTTTAAATGCGTTCCATAACACGTGATATGAGATTGATTGTTTGTCTACAGGAAAATTACTTTCGAACATACACCTTTCAACCCCAAAAGAGCTTATGGTGTGGTCGTAATAATCTTTATGAGCTTCAATTAATTCATCTGATGTTGCTGGATTTTCTTGCCTATGCCAATCCCAGCCATTAATAGGCATTGCGAGACCTCCCAATTTTGCATAAACGTTCGGGCATTCAGACAGTTCAGTTATGTCTTCCTTCCACTTTTCAAAAATTTGCTCCCTCTTTCCTTCGTAGGGACCTATGCCTAGCGGACCACCAAAATGGTCATGTACTATTTTTAGTTCAGGTAGATTTTTAGATAATGATGTTAAGTCACTGATTTGATTGTGATAATGCCAGGTATCAAAAACCATATTAAGATCAACAAGTTGACTAAGTCCTCTCTGAAATCTTTCTTCTAAATAGATTTTTTCTATGGGTTCAGAATGGGCATTGCGTACTGATTCATCCGAATCCCACCCGCCCGAATGTCTAATTCCTTTAAACAAGCCTTCACCTTTTTCTACATGAGCTTCTAGAACTTCCTTAGCTGAATCGCCTAGCATCATGTCTACATGACCTATTATTCCGCCAATCTGTGCTTGAGTAGGATCCTGCCTGGCCTCTTTGGATATCTCAACCACAAACTCTGTTTCTCCAACGGGTTTAAAAGCATCCTCCCCATCTTGATAGTATTCCTGTCCACAATCTATAAAGACTGTTTGTTTTATGTTGTGACCGCTGCCTGTATCTTTCCATAAATCTTCAAGGAGATATCTGTAAGGATTATCCACACCCTCTTCCTTTAAAGGCCCGTGCCAAAGATGATGATGGGGATCTATTATTGGAAGGCCTGGTTCAATAATTTCTTCTTGAACTCTGTCAATCCATCCTGGTATTTCGTAAACATTAGTCATTATTGATTACCTCTAAGTCTTTGCTTATCTCTGAGAGTGCAAAACCATAAATATCAGCTATCTCTTCAATTTTTTTATCCTTAGGAGTTCCGGCACCATGCCCTGCCCTAGACTCTACTCTAAGTAATATTGGATTGGAACAGCCTTGAAGCTCTTGCAACCGAGCAGCAAACTTATAAGAGTGAGCTGGAACCACTCGATCATCTCTTGCTGAGGTTGTTATTAATGTAGTTGGATAGCAAACTCCTTCTTTTATGTTGTGATAGGGAGAGTAAGACAAAAGATTATTGAAGTCCTCTTCCTCATCTGGAGAGCCGTAATCACTTTCCCATGCCCATCCAATTGTAAATTTATGGAATCTCAACATATCCAAAACTCCAACCTGAGGAACGGCCACCCTAAATAGATCTGGATTCTGTAACATTGTAGCGGCCACTAAAAGACCTCCATTTGATCCACCCAAACTCACTGTGGTTTTAGAAGATCCGAATTCTTTGTTATGTAAGTATTTAGCCGCATATGCAAAGTCATCAAAAACATTTTGTTTGTTTAAAAGCATGCCCTGTTCATGCCAAACATCTCCATACTCACCGCCGCCCCTTAGATTAACAACTGCAAGAATTCCGCCTTGTTGCATCCATGAATAGAAAATTTTACTGAAGGCAGGAAGAATAGAAATGTTAAAACCTCCATAACCGTACAATAAAACTGGAGTATTTTTATTAATCTCTAAGTTACTTTTATGAGAAATATGAATGGGTATTTTTGTCTCGTCTTTAGAACTAAAAAATTGAAGATCTGTCTTGAGATCCTCTTTATCAAATCCTGGTAACTTCATCTCCCAAAAAAGAGAGGATTCAAGGCTGTTTAGGTCCAATCTGTATATTTTTTGGGGTGAAATGAAATTAGTAAATTCATAGAAGCTATAAGAATCCTCTAAACCTCCATCAAATCCTTGCACGGTTCCTCTGCTTTCTAAGTTCAGGTTCTTTATAAAGCTTCCCGATAAAGTAAAAAAACTTACTTTTGATAACGTATCTTCAAGATAGTTAACGATTATCTTATTGCCGGCAACGTTCACTGAAGAGATGGTTTCTTTGGCTTCAGATATCACCTCATTCCACTGAGGAGGAGCACCTTTAGAGATATCTAGGCTGGCTACCTTGCCTCTTGGGGCATTGTGCGTAGTGTAAAACCACACGAGGTTGTCTTTGCTATCTAAATACCTAAAGGCACCTATAAATTCATCAATAACCGGCGTGTATCCTTCACTGTCTTTAAATTTTATATAAAGAAGGTTTCTTTCATCCGTTCCTTCGCTGACACTGAGAAGCTTAAATTTATTATGTTTTGGTACCGTAATGTCCCAAGACCAATTAGGGTGGGAATTATCTTCGTACTCAATTATATCTTCATTTTGATCCGTTCCAATTTTATGAAAGTACAATTTTGGACCCTTATTAATATCTGCTAAAGCTTCGCTGGGCTTAGCGTATTTTTGATAATAGAAACCGGTACTGTCCGAAGCCCATGTAGCATTTGAAAATTTTGACCAATTGATAACATCGGAAGTTTTCTTTTTGGTTTCTATTTCTAATACATTCCATGTTCTCCAATCAGAACCGCCATCAGATACTGAATAAGCCAAATACTTTCCATCTGGACTTACAGTCGCAGAAGATAAAGAAATGGTGCCATCTTCAGAAAACAGATTAGGATCAAGAAGTATGGCTGCTTCACAAGATTCACAGCCTTTAATCATCAATAGATTTTGCTGAAGACTTCCATCGTTAAAGTAATAGAAAGTATTGTCCCCTCTTACATAGGGCATACTCATGGTGTCGGTAACCCAAATTTTTTCTAGATCATTCTTAATTTTATCTTTAAATTCATTATTGGTTAATTTTTGGTCAGAAAAAGTATTCTGAGCTTCTACCCATGCGCTAGATTCATCTGAAGTAAAATCTTCCAACCATCTGTAAGGGTCTTCTATTGATTGACCGTGAAGGGTTTCAGTTATGTTCTCTTTTTTTGTTATTGGGTACTTCATAGAATCCTTTTCTCCTGAGCAACTTGTGAGGTAAATAATTGAAAAAATTAAAAAAAACCTACCAAAGAGTTTCAATCTTATGTTCATAATTAAAAATGCTAACATAGATTGAGTAAAACAAGAGCAGACCACCCAAGGATTGCTTCAATAATTTTAAAGAAAATAATAATGAATAAATTAAATCTTCTATCCCCACTCCTCTTCTTATCTTTATTTATAAATTCAGAAGATTTATTTATATTAGGATTAGGTTCTTGCATTGATCAAGATGCTGATCAAGAAAAGATATGGTCTTCCATAAAGAAAGAGAAAATAGATGAATTTTTTTTCTTGGGAGACAACGTCTATGGCGACTCCAAAGATGGGAATCTAATAAAAATGCGTTCAGCATACAAAACCCAAACAAAAAGTCTGCCAACTTGGCTTGATGAAGTAAGTATAAATGCCATATGGGATGACCACGATTATGGAGTTAATGATGGCGGTTCTGATTATCCTAAGAAAGATGAAGCTCAAGAACTCTTTCTAGATTTTTGGAATATAAGTGAAACTGATCCCAGGTCTACTCGTGAAGGGATTTATTTTTCTAAAGAAGTAGATCTTAACGGTATAAAAATAAAGGTTATAGGCCTTGATACTAGGTACTTTAGATCTCCTTTAGAAGGTGATAAAAGAAATAGAACGGCCACCAAAGACAAAAGAAAAACAATTCTTGGTAAAGTTCAATGGAAGTGGCTAGAAAATGAATTATCAAAAGAAGCGGATATGATCATTCTGGCTTCTTCAATTCAAGTGATAGCAAATAATCATGGGTTTGAAAAATGGGGTAACTTTCCTCACGAGAGGACAAGACTTTTAGAGCTGCTTAATCAAACAAAGAAAACAGTCATAATTGTTTCTGGTGATCGCCATAAAGCAGGAATCTATAACATGGATAATCTTATTGAGATAACATCATCTTCACTGAACAGGCCACTTCCAAAATGGCTAGCTACCTTATGGGATTCAACTAAAAAAGAGACGGACGAATTTCTACTAGGCGAGATGTTCTATCAAACAAACTACGGAATAATCAAATTAAGTAAAGACAAGAAAATTACAATTCAACTCAAAGATGAGGATGCAAATATCTTAAATGAGACTTTCTTATATTTATAAAAAAGGAGACCTGAGACTTCTTTTTTTGTTATAAAATATGTAGTACAAAAAACTTAGGAAAAAGATGACAATAAAAATATACAGCACTCAAGGCTCTAGAGGAATGAGGCCTATATGGACTGCAGAAGAGATGGGCCTTGATTATGAAGTTGAAATGATGCCCTTCCCTCCCAGATTTTTACAACCTGAATACATGAAGGTAAATATTCTTGGTACGATTCCCTATTTAATTGATGGCGATTCAAGAATGACTGAATCTGTTGGTATTAGTCAGTATTTTGTAGAGAAATACGGCCCAACCGACCTAAAAGTAAATGTTGAAGAGGATGATTATGCATCTTATCTAAATTGGCTTGCGCACTCCGATGCAACCATTACTTTTCCTCAAACGGTCTACATAAGATACACACTACAGGAACCTGGAGTTGCTGATAAAGCTGCTGAAGGTTACAAAAGATGGTTTTTAGCACGATTAAAATTACTTGAAGCTACCTTAGATGATCGAGAGTATCTTTGTTCAAATCGTTTTACCATTGCTGACATATGCGTAAGTTATGCACTTTATTTAGCCAGGTCCTTGGGTATAGACGAAGCTTTTAAACCAAACATCTTACGATGGACGGACATGCTCTTTGAACGAGAAGCTTTCAAAAAAATTGAAGCCTTCAAATACGACGGACCAGGTCCAGCAGGGCCAAGCGACTCATAAAGAACATGGTTCAAACTAAAGCCTTAGTGTGCAGCGGTCTGAGCGAAGACATGTCTTTTGTACAATTAGAAAGTCTTGATCTGAGAGACCCTGAAGAAAACGAAGTCTTAATTGAAGTTAAAGCTGCTTCGGTAAATTTTCCAGACCTTTTAATGACCAAAGGCATGTATCAACACAAACCAAAGCTTCCCTTTGTACTGGGAATGGAAGGGTCAGGTGTTGTTAATAAAATAGGTTCAAAAGTTACGAAAGTAAAAGAAGGAGATGAAGTAACTTTTGGAGCAATGGGTAAAGGAGCCTTTTCTGAATACGTTGTGGTCGGAGAAAATAGTGTAGCCATAAAACCTTCCACTCTTAATTTTTCTGAAGCAGCAGCATTCCAAACAGCCTATTTAACTGCATACGTTTCCCTGGTAAGGCGAGGTAACCTGCAAAAAGGAGAAAACTTGCTGGTCCATGGCTCTACCGGTGGTGTTGGAATGGCTGCTGTTCAGTTAGGTAAATACCTAGGAGCCAACGTAATAGCAACCGGCACCTCAGAAGAGAAACTTAAAAATACACTAGATTGGGGGGCAAATCATTACGTATTAACCCACAAAGACGGTGAAGTAGATTTTAGGAATGAAGTTAAAGATCTGACGGATGGAAAAGGAGCAGACGTAATTTATGATCCAGTGGGTGGAGATGTTTTTGACCACTCAATACGTTGTATTAATTGGGGAGGAAGAATACTTATAGTGGGTTTTGCGAGCGGAAGAATTCCAACACTTCCTATAAACATGGCACTTATTAAAGGATTTTCAATTGTTGGCGTGAGAGCCGGGGAATACGGAAGAAAAAATCCAAAAAAAGGTGTAGAAAATAACGAAGCTATTTTTAAAATTTGTGAAGAAGGCCATTTTAAACCATACGTATGTAAAGAATTTAGTCTTGAACAGGCCAAAGAATCCATTCACTACCTTTCGCAAAGGAAACTTGTGGGTAAAGTGGTAGTGACAATTGAATAAGAAGCGCTTATCTTCTTGTTGCTTGGCTTATTTTATAAAAATCTAAATCAGCAAAAGTAAACACACTAGCAACAGCAATGTCTTTACCAACCTCTTCGCGCCAATCTAAATGCATTCCAATAAGACCTTCTCTAGGTGGATTAATAGCGAAAGAAACCGTGTAAAGATCTTTAGTACTGCCAGGTAGTTTCAGATTTTGAGCATAATGAAGGTTGTCTGACATATTAAGATGTGGCTTTAAAATTACAGACTTTGATTGATTTGTTTTTTGGTTCGTTATGATTGTCTTTATATCAAGATAGGCAACAAAACCGCCAACCACCGACCCTCTTGGCGATTCGTCATTCCAATTTGCTAAAACTTCAATATGGATGTCTGATTGATCTTCTGCAAGAAAAAAACCAGCCGGAGAAACGTCATCTTTAATTGCGCCCTCAAAAATATAATCTATTCCCGGTCCTGAAGAAGCCTTTCCAATGACCATTTCAGGTAATTCTTGCGTTATAGAATTGATACTCAGAATTAAAAGAGGCAAGGATAATAGAATTTTTTTCATGTTTTATTTAAATGTTTATTGCTTTTGTTAATGATAATGATTATCATTTACAAAAGCTAATGATTATCGTTCTTAATTATAAATTAAATAATATTACAGAGTTGGTTAATGGATACTAAAACCTATAAATTTGATTTAAGTGAAGAAGAAATAAGAATGGTAGCCATTTATCGCAAAGGAATGCTCGATGATGAATGCTCTAGAAGCAACAGAATACAAAGTATTAAAGATGCTCAAGAATTTGTTGACAGATTTAAGCTTTTAATTGAATCAGAGAAGGTAATGGAAACGAACTCAAACATGATTTATTCATACCTTTATAGAATATTGGGCCTGTTTCATGAGCGATGCAATTTTTATGGTCAAAGTTCTCATGAGCACATTGGCTTGATACTTGATTCTGTAACTCAAGGAAAGGAATTAACTGATGAACTTAAGCGCCCTTCTCTGAATTAAAATTTCCGCACGGGTCTGGAGTACCTTAACCGTACTACCCCAATAATAAACCTAGACTCGTGCACTTTCTTTGAATTGAAGTTTCCGCATGGGTCTGGAGTACCTTGACCGTACTACCCCAATAACACCAGGCCTATGCACTTTTACCTTATTTCGAGTAAGGTCTAGATATTTTAAATATGGCAGGTCGTGGTCTATTCCCCACCCAGTCAAAATGATGGCAAACCATTCCCGGCTCTACGTAAGGCGGTTCACTTATTATTTCAAGTTTATGCTCAATACAATATTTAGAGATCTCTTCTGAAGAGTCTGCTACAAGATACTTTCTTCCGTTGTCTTGGTCTTTTGCGTTTGCGTAAGCTGTCATTTTTTTATTGTAATTTTTTAAACTAACTTTATAAAGGAATCTTAAGATTCTTTTATAGTTTCTTACAAAAAATGGGGTCGTCATTCTGAGACCCTATTGAGAAATCTACCATCAAAGTTTCTTTATTGACCTTCAGTAA